>Ga0123355_10001072_pt1 | contig 37787 bp, 41 predicted proteins | sample TergutEmb28metaG_3_FD_89872 | JGI IMG/M metagenome (GOLD analysis project Ga0123355, IMG submission 89872) | Embiratermes neotenicus P1 segment gut microbial communities from Petit-Saut dam, French Guiana - Emb289 P1 | ecosystem: Host-associated > Arthropoda: Insects > Digestive system > Gut ...
CAGGACGAAGGGATGCAGATGTCGTTATTGCCCCTTTATCAAACTTATGAAGCAGAAATTTCTGAGGAAGAATTGGATGAATTCTATCCTGAAAATTCGTTTGATGCACTGTTTGAATATTTTATGGAATATTTTGAGGATAAAACAACTCATATATGCGTAATAGACGGCGAGTACAAGGGCTTTGTCACTTTTCACTTGGATTGCGAAGAAGTACCGGGATATGCCGCTGAATACAGGGGTTGGGGGCATATATCAGAAATATATGTCGATAAGCAATTGCGAAAACATGGCTTGGGTAAAATAATGGTAAGTAGAGCTGAGGAAGAGCTTAAAAAGCTTGATATAAAAGGTATCTACTTATGTGACATCGTTGGCAACCCCGCTTTTTGGAAATCCCTTAACTATACAGATACAGGTAAAATTGAACCTGACGAGGGCGGTAGGATTTATGAGAAACAAGTGTAGCTGAAGTGCTTACTTTGTTGAAAAATAGAATAATAATTGAAGTGATTGGAGAACATAATCAGTGAGCAAACTAGAAAAAATAGTCGATAGTAAGAAGCATTATGGTGGCAGTACACTTGTTGAGCGCATGGAAGAATGTCGTACAAATGCTGTAAGCATAGCTCTGATTGAAAACTTCGAGATATGTGAGGTGTACACTCACGGAGTAAAGCGAAAGGGAGAGTCTGCAAAGGTTGCAGAAAACACGCTTTTCCAAGGGGCTTCAATTAGTAAGCCTGTATTTGCTGTTGCCGTCATGCGTTTGGTAGAGAGCGGAATACTTGATATAGAGGCAGACATTTCTGAATATCTTGCTGGCTATGAAGTGCCTACATTCGATAACAAAAAACATAAAATCACACTTAGGCAGATATTAAGTCATAATGCGGGTTTAAATCTGCATGGCTTTGCAGGCTATCAACAAGGGCAAGAAGTACCTAATATTGAAGAAATATTAAATGGGAAATCTCCCGCTAATCATCAAAAACTGAAATTAATAAAAGAACCCGAAACCGAATATAGATATTCGGGCGGTGGATATGTTCTTGCACAAAAAATAGTCACCGATGTGTGCAAACGTGATTTTTGCGATTTAATGAACGAGTTAATTTTATCGCCATTTTCAATGGCGAACAGTACATTTTTACAGCCTTTGCCTAATGACAAACTAACAGAAATCGCCTACGGATATGGTGACCACGACTTAGAATTGCCGGGTGGATATGATATAATGCCTGAATTATCGGCGGCAGGATTGTGGACGACGCCATCAGACCTTGCACGGCTTGGTATTGAGGTAATGAAAGCGCTAAATAACGAAAGTGCGTATCTAAAAAAAGACACTGCCAAGTTGCTGACAAAATCGGCGTATAAAAAATCAGAACATGGAATAGGATTCGTTGTAGAAAAGAATAAAACAGGAAAAATATTTGGACATAGCGGGTATAATGATGGTTTCATTTCAAACATGTCTTTTTGCCCGGCTGACGGCTCGGGAATTGTTGTAATGATTAATTCAAATATTGGCGCGAATATTCCATTTGAAATTACAACTGCATTCAGAGAAATATATGGTTAGTAAGATTGTCCTGTGTATATAACTGAATTTTGAGCAGTTGCTATAGTTTAAAAACGATAAAGTAAGGAGATGAACAATGATTTCATTAATTGAAATAAACGAAGAAAATTATCAAACGGTTTGCGAGTTAAGTGTTTCTGAAGAACAACAAAATTATGTTGCTAGTCCTGTAAGCATATTGGCACGAGCATATGCAAAGCGCAAGTTCAATGCACAAGCGCTTGCTATTGTGCATAATGAGACCATAATTGGAGTCATCATGTATTTAGAATTACACGATGACCCTGCTTGTTATACTATTGAACAACTTTTGATCGACTATAAATACCAAAACAAGGGTTATGGTCAAGTTGCATTGAAGTTGGTTATGGATATTTTGGCAAGTGAAAGAAAATATGAAGCAATCGAGATCTGTGTGAAAAAGAGTGCATTACAAGCGATGAGAGTATACACGAATGCGGGCTTCGTGGACACGGGCTATACCGACCCGAATGAGCCAGACTCATACATCTTGAGGTATGAGTTTTGATTTGTCAATAAGAAAACGTGCACCTAAAAGGAGAAATAGATAGCATGGATACAATTAAAATTTATGATGCAACAGAAGAAAATCAAGGCTACCTTAATTCCTGCTTAGTTCAGTTCAATAATTCAAAAGTACCGTTTACGCAGAAACCGCTGACTGCGTATATTAATAAATGCATAGAAGAAAAAATATTCAGCAGTATAGAAACTTTATATTAGTGTTAGGTCGGTGACAAATGGTAGAACTGATTGGTCATGGGCGGACAGCGGATGTTTTTCGATATGATGAAAACAAAGTGATAAAAGTGTTTCATCAAGAATTTACCCAATTCGCTAATGAGGAATATAGTAAGGCGCAAAATATCGCAAGTCTTGGAATATCTGCACCTGATGTGTACGATATTGTGGATGTGGACAATAAAAAAGGCATTGTTTACGAGTATGTTCAAGGTGTGAGTATGCTCCAAATGATGCAAAGATATCCTTTTAAAACAGTGCTATACGCAAAATTGTTAGCTAGTTTACATGCAGAAATGCATAGCAGATCTATAATCGGGCTAGTAAACATAAAAGAATCATTAGCAGAAACGATACGTAAAATACAACAAATAAGTGATGCAAAACGACAAGTCATTATTGGTTATTTACTCAAGCTACCTGATGGTGAGAGCTTGTGTCATTATGATTTTCATCCCGACAATATTTTAATATCTGACGGCAATACCAAAGTAATTGACTGGATGACAGCAGGAGCGGGAAACCCATGTGCTGATGTATGTAGAACAGTTGTTATCTTGAAGTCAAATATATTGCCGCCTAATATTTCTGCTATTGAAAAGGTTATGATAAATGTATTCCGCAAAATTTTTTATGAGAATTATATCGCTCACTATTGTAAAATTACAGATGTAAAACATGAGGACGTGGAACAGTGGCTATTACCTGTTGCCGCCGCAAGGCTGGCGGAGGGAATAGAATCGGAAGTTCCGTATTTAAACGGCATTATCGCGAGAAAGATGTCTGAATACGGGCTTAACTAAGTACTACATCAACACACGCAGAGCTGTCCATGATAAGCATTTTTTTAGGTGAAGGAGAAAAAGAATATGGTGATTCTTTTGTAATTATGGAACTTGAAGAAAATTTTAAACAGCGTAATATAGAGGTGTTGTGGTTTGATACTTTTGAGGATATAAAAATAGGCACTGGTGTTTGTGGAGATAACGAAATAGTGTTAATATATCGTGTAAGGTGATGAAATGAGTACACATCATAAAGTAACGCAAAAGCCAATCAGGATGGAGGGATATCATATGCTATCATATACACGGAACAAAAAAAGAATCCGATTTGAGTCCGACAAAATATACACGGGCTATACCGAAGCAGTAGAAGACATTATGGAACACCTTGCAACAGAAGGAGTTGCCTATGTCGTCAAGTCAAAAGGAACTGCCGATTCTCCTCCAATCATAGAGGTAGATGGAGCAGAATATGAATTACAAATAAATCAAAGCCAATATTTCTTCCCCATCCAGCGTGTACGAATTACGAACATTATATTGGAAAGAACTGATTAAGCGAATTCGTCCATAGTCAATCGCAGTGTAGACGCTAATCTGTGTATATCACTGGATGCTATATATCGGTACAACAGTTCAGCCTTTTGGCGACAGACTTTATTGCGCTCCGGTTAGCTCAATTTGGCAATTTAGTTCTCAATCTCAATGAGCACTAATTTACAAAGAAACTAGGATATGAGTTTCAACTCTTTCGCTTTTGAGCATGCGAGGATGTCTTTTTCTGATTGCTTGAACCACTCTATAAAGTGCGGACTTGTGCGTATTTCAAAAGCTTCTATCTCCGTTGCCATTGAGAGATTGTTTTCTGACTTGTACTTGCGCATTTCGGAAATAGCGATTTTCAAGACTTCACCAAAATTGATTATGTCGGCATCTATTCCTGTTGGTTTCGCCCAGTGGGTCAAGTGGATAGATGCTTCTTTTTCATGTTGTTTGAAAAAGCTTTGGTAGATGTGCTCCGTAATATGCGGAACATAGATGGCGTACATTTTCATTATGCTGAGTAATGTGTAATACAAGGCAAATTGACCGCTTTTGCGTTCCTCAATTCCGTGAATGTCGGGCTGATATAATCGCTCTTTTACGATCTCAATGTAGTTATCGCAAAAATCTTTCCAAAAGAATTCGTCAATCTCGTGTCGTGCAGAGCCGATTTCGTATTCGTAAAGTAGCTTTGCGGCATTCGACATTGTTTCGTTTGCTCGCTCGATAATCCATCTATCAACGGGCAGGAGACTTGGTATTTTTACAAAGTCTATATCCCGCAAGTGGGATATAGAGAACCTGGAAGCATTCCACAGTTTTGTTATAAATCGTTTGGAAATAGACAGTTCATCAGGTGAAAAAAATGTGTCAGTTCCGAGCTTTGCTCCTGCTGTCCAGTATCGTAGAACATCAGCTGAGTGTGTGGCTACAAGATGTTTGGGATCGAGGTTGTTGTTATTCTTCGATTTGCTGATTTTTTCGCCTTTTTTAGCAAGAATAAAACCGCATATCATTAGGTCTTTCCAAGGGATACTGTCTGTATGATATATGCTACGAACAATTGTGTAAAACGTCCATGTGCGGATTATTTCGTGTGCGTGGGTTCGCATACTCATTGGGGTTAGTTTTATTCCGAGTCGTTCGTTGATTTGTGGAGTAATGCTTGACGTTGCCCATGTGTCAAAAACAGCACTTTCAGGCGTGAAGTTTGTACAACCACACTCACAAGTTCCACTATATTCAACTTCAAGTGGATTTATAGGTAGTTGTTCTTTTTCTGCAAAAGCGGGCTTCTCACATTCTTTGCAATACCAAACAGGGAACGGAACGCCAAAATAACGCTGGCGTGAGATACACCAATCCCATTTCAGATTTTCTACCCATGCAATGTAGCGATTTTTCATGTTGGCGGGATACCAGTTTATTTCATCAGCTGCTCTCAGAAATCGCTCTTGCTCAGTCAAAATATCGATATACCATTGACGCGACGGTTTCATTTCGGCAGGCTTGCCACATCGCTCATGGGTACCAACAGCGTGCGAGGCGGTTTCAGATTCAATGTCAAACGTTTCAAGCTCCGCCTGTGCAATTGATGTTTGGCATTCTGTGCACCACAAAACAGGTGCTTCTTTAATGTATGCTTTACCCGTTTTTGCAAGTTCTAGAAACAGTTCTTGTGATATTTTTGTGATTTCAGGGCTGATTGTTTGATACTCCGTTGTCCAGTCTACCGAAAAGCCCAGTGATTTCCAAAATGTCTTAAACTCGTTTTCGTATTTTGCTACAGTGGTTTGACATTTTGAAATGAATTCGCTGCGTGGTAGTATACTGGCGCGGATTTTTTCTTCACGCTCAACAAGTCGTTCTGTAGGCAGTCCGTTATCGTCAAATCCAAAGGGATAGAATACGTTGTACCCCTGCATACGACGAAAGCGGGCAATCATTTCTGCTTGCGTGTACGAAAATAAATGTCCGATATGTAAGCTTCCACTTACGGTCGGCGGTGGTGTGTCTACTGAGTAAATTTCACCTTTTGCGTTCTTGTCAAAGTGGTAAATTTGCTCACACTCCCAAAGGGTTTGCATTTGTTTTTCGATTTGCGTAAAATCATAGCGTTTTTCCATTGATATATCCTCCAAATTTTTAATTGAGTTAACCGAATACAACAAAAAATCCCAAACAGTAAAAATTACTGCTTGGGACGAACATTATTGTCCGTGGTACCACCCAAATTCAGAGAAAATCTCTCTGCGCTCTGTCGGTACGGGATAGTATCAATACTATCTGATACCGCTTTCCTTATAACGGTGGAAACTCCGTTGAAGTCTACTGAGATATTTCTATCCGTTCGGTTCACAGCTCCGAGGCTACCTTCCATACTTCCCTCACGAGAGCTTACACCAACCGCTCCCTCTCTTTGCTTTAGAAAGAATGTACTCCTCCTCATCAATGCCTTTATCGTATTCAATTACCAAACACTGTACCATATTGAGTGCTCGTAGTCAATGTTTTTACTTATCATACGGAGAGAGTTTAACCATGACTTCATTGCAATGTCGCAACAAGGCACAGAAAGGATATGGTGATTTATGTGGCGAGAACCATTGATATGGCTATTACTTATATTGCCTGCAATAATTTTACTGAGTATAATCATATTAAGTAGCCAGTGTTGTTTGTGTAATGATTGGACTTTTGAGGATAGTTGCAAGCATGTATAAACCCTTTTCTGTGAATGCTTTGGAAGATTATGAACCAATCCATTTTTAGATGTAGCACCTATTTGTTTGAAAACATGATTTTTGACCCAACTCTCCCAACTCTCCCAATTCTCCCTTATCGCCATTGTGCAAGGGAGAGTTTTGTGTTATAATGTACAAAAATTACAATAGGAGGTTTCCTATGCTAGAGCTACAATCTTTAGAATATAAACGAGAGTACAATCAAAAGGCACAAAACACAATGCTTGCACTGCTAAATACTGATGGAGGTACACTTTATGTCGGTGTTTCAGATGATGGTGCGGTATATGGTGTAGATGGCAACATTGATGAGGAAGTAAGGAGCATTACCAACAGCTTTCGGGATTCTGTTACGCCCGATCCGTCCGGTTATTTCAGAATTGAACCCGAACTGCGAGATGGTAGGCACATAATTGTAGTAACTATAGAGCGTGGATCTGCTATCCCATATTGTTATACTAAATATGGTCTTGTACCACAAGGTGTTTATGTCCGTGTTGGAAGTAATACTGTAACGGCTACACGTGAGCATATCCGCCAAATGATTAAAGATAATGGCACAGGACAATTCATTGCAGAATTATCTATAGAGCAAGACCTCACATTCGATTATGCAAATAAAATGTTTGCTGAAAAAAATGTTAAGTTCGGCAAAGAGCAGAAGCAGTCACTTGGACTTATTCGTTCCGATGGACGATACACAAATCTTGCATTAATTCTTTCTGACCAATGTCCTTATACCACAAAGGCAGCAATCTTTGAGGGCATAACAAAAGAGAAGTTCAAAGATCGCAAAGAGTTTACAGGCTCTGTTTTTAAACAAATTGAGGAAGTCAATTCATATCTTCATGTATTTAATCGAACTCGTAGCACTATTGGTAGTGTGTATAGAGTTGACCATCCTGATTATCCTCCTGTGGCTATTCGAGAGTCTTACATCAACGCCTTAATTCATAGAGATTATTATATCGAAGGCAGCGTTCTTCTTAGTATGTTTGATGACCGTCTTGAATTTATGTCATTAGGTGGCACTATGCCTGGTGTTACATATGATTTAATGCTTACAGGCGTGTCGGTGACAAGAAATGAAAAGCTGGCGCAGGTTTTTTATCGTCTGAATATCATTGAAGCATTTGGCACAGGTATACCTCGTGTTTTTGGAGCTTACGATGGTAGTCCGGTAAAGCCAGAGATTCCGGTTATAAGTGGTGGATTTCTGATCCGTATACCAAATATGAATTATGCAATTCAAAACAATGGTTCTAGTATCAAAATTATAAATGGTTCTAACGAGCAAATATTACTTGATGCCTTTCCTAATACAAGCTTTAAGAAAGAAGATGCCGCATATGTACTTGGGATTAGTGCAAGCGGAGCATATAAACTATTACAGAGAATGACAAATCGTGGTCTACTCTTTGCTCGCAAAAAGGGTAATCGGTGGGAGTATAGCTGTACTCCAAATCAAGTTGAATGACATATGTAAAACTATATTTACATGGATATATTAGCGCTTGAGTTCAACGTGTAGTCAAACACAGTAAATTGGTAGATAGCTGTGAACGGCAAAGTTATCGCCATTTCGTGAGTATCGGCATTAGGAATAGTGCGGTTTCATGGTATAATCGTTAGAGCGACACAGATTGATACCATAAAATTTTATATAATGTGGGAGGTCAAGATGAATGTATGCATTGTTAACTTCAGTGGTCGGGGTACTGGTAACTGCCACGATATTGCTGTAGTTATTGAAAAGACAATTCATGAAAAAGGCGGAACAGTTAAATTCATTGAGCTGTGTGATTTAGATATTTCCCCATGTGGAAACTGTAATTATAATTGCTTCAAAAGGAAAGAAGATTGCCCTTTTATAAATGACGATATATCATATATATATAACTTAATATGCTCATCTGACCAAGCTTATTATGTAGTTCCAAATTATTGTGATTTCCCAAGTTCATTGTTCTTTATTTTTAATGAAAGAAGCCAGAGTTATTTTCAAAACGATGAGGAAATGCTTTATCATTACTTAGGAATAGAGAAAAAGTTTGTGATTGTCTCAAATACCGAAGAAGAAAACTTCCAGCAAGCGTTCAAATACCATGTCAGTGAGAACAGTGAACTGAATTTGCTATTTCTATCAGCTAATAATTTTAATAAGGTAAGTATAGAAGGTGGATTAATGGAATCCGAACAGGCAAAGAACATAATCATCGACTATGTAAACGATAAAAAGTCTTCCTAATGTAAGGTTCTTAATGAGCAGATAAACGTGAACAGCAAAGGATGATAGAGTGAAATTAATAAAAAAGGTACTGCTTTGTTATGGCGTTTCAATTCTCATTTATGCATTGATTCTTTTGTGGGGGATTTCTATTGACCCAATGGGTCTTTTTGGATATGTTCTTATTAGCTTTTACTTTTTATTGCCAGTAACATCTTTCATTTTTTCATTGCTGTTAAGTATAACAAACAGTCGTACAAAGTGGTTATATCCTTTTTTATTTGGTGCGTTTGGAACTGCTATAGCAATCATAGTTTTACAAAGAATGTCGTGGATATTGGATGTTTTGCCCATACTGATTGCACCCGCATTTGCAGGCTTAGTCATAAGTTTAGTTATTCAGAAAATCCGCAATAGTATAATCAAGGAACATAATCTAACTCTGTATGGAGCATTGAGGGAGAATACTATCACATTGCACCCACTTTGCGATGACCATTTACCCTTGTTGTACAAATGGAACACAGACCCTGAGGTGCTATACTGGAATGAGGGGCCTGATGCAGATCCGAATGATAACAACAATGAAGCCGTACAATCTATTTATAAAGACACTTCAAATGCTGGCTATTGTTTTTTAATTGAAATCGACGGCATAGCTATTGGCGAATGCTTGCTTTGTAAAATGAATGTGGATTATATCTTAGAAAAATATCATGCTTCCACAGATGTACGGAGAATTGATATTTTGATTGGTGAAAAATCGTATTGGAATATGGGAGTTGGGACTGCCATTGTACAGATGTTAATTGATTTCGCTTTCAATACAGAAAAAGCTGACGTTGTTTATGGCATAACGGGTGACTATAACAAAAGAAGCGGCCGGGTGTTTGAAAAAAATGGCTTTTGTCTTTTTGGGGAGTGTCCAACAGATAACGACCCAGAAGAAGATAGTTTGGAGCTTCATTATCGCTTAACACGGGACGAATATGAAAAATCACGTGCTTAATAAACACAGAATTTATTTATGACCAGAGCCATCGTGTTTTCTCTTTTCCCTCTTGACTGTGCGCTTTATTTTTAAAACGGGTAGAACTAACTCAAGCGAAATCTCATCACCTGTTACTTCCATGATATTATCTTCTAAAATGTCCAAAAATAAATCCCCGCTTTTTTGCATTAACGCGTTCTTTTCTGCTTCCTCTTTGACGTCAGGAAGTTCCGTCACTGTCCTTGCAAACTCACGTATTTTAGCAAATGTTTCCACTATAGCTAGTGTAGTTTGTGTAGCGGTCGGGCTTTTTAGAATAGTCGCGAGCATGTATAAACCCTTTTCTGTGAAAGCCGTGGGTAGAACCCTTGACATTTTTAGCGCACCAGAATTGCGGTCACAATTTGTGACCACAAAAGCCTTCTCATTACTATTTAAAGTAATCACATAACCTTCCGGGAATTTCTCAGGATTTCTTCTTACAGCTTGGTTAATTTCCTTTGTTTCCACACCGTACAGTTCTGCGACATCCTTGTCTATAAGAACCTGTTGTTCTCGGATAAATAAAACCCTTTTTTCTACTTCTTCAAACTTTATCATATCGCTCATTTTCATTCTCCGTTTCTATAGTTTCTGTGGTGTGTTTACACCATACACATAAAATGAAAATCACGCAATCTACACAATTTTTCGATTTATGTAGAAAAACAGGCTGTGTTGGCGATTATTTTGTAATTCAAGACTCGTAAATGTCGTAAAATCTACAGAATTTAAAAAAATTCATGTTTTGAAAAAATTTCAAAGATTGTCTTTTATGCGACATTTGCTTATATGGTATAATCGCTAGAGTGACACATAGTTGTGAAACAACGGTAATACTAATTTATAGTTTATGAAGGGATGGGGTTTGGAATGATACCTAAACGATTGGCTCGTGAAGTAATTTATGAAAGTGATTGGATCAAGTTATACCTCGATAAAGTTGAGTATGCAAATAAACACATCGTAGACAGATATCCTTTTATCCATTACGAAAAGAAATCAGTAGCAGTAGTTGTGCAAAACGAAAAAGATGAGGTTTTGTTAATAAAGTCTAACCGTTATGTCACACAGTCTGAAGAATGGGAAATACCAGCCGGTCATTTAAATACTGGAGAAACTCCTACGGAAGCTGCTATAAGAGAGGTGCTTGAAGAAACGGGATATTCAATAACCACGCCATTATTAATCTATGAGTATAACCCCTCTAATGGTATGTCCAACCAAAGAATACCAATATATAAGGCTCGAGCAGTAAAAAAATTAGGTGCTTTCGACTCAGCAGAAGTTGCTGATATACAATGGGTATCAAAAGAAAAACTCTTAGAAATGCTTAATCAAAATAGTATTCATTGCGGAATTGCATTGGTCGGGTTGATGATGGTTGTATTTTGTAAGTTATGAACACTATTTCGTGTAAATAGTTAGATATATAGCAATGTAGAAGCTGAATATTATCGGAGATCGGAGGTATAAATAGTGGGTATAAAGATTAGAGAAGCGAAAGAATCTGACAATCACGAAAACTGAATAAAACAAGCGTTATGCCATGAACGACAAAGGGCGAGGAGGGGATGTTATATGCCTCCATCGCCCATAAATAATGTTGCTTTGCTCGGCGCGAGAACAATAATCACTTGCTATAATCTGCATTCGTTTCTGATAAGTAAATGTAGTTAATGCAACTTTTTCTGCGTTTCATGAGTGTTAGTAATATAATCTAATTAATAACAGAAAGTAGAGAATCTAAGTGAAAAAATATAAGTTGGCCTTGTTCTTCCTTATGGCAAGTATGTTGCTTTTTGTCGTTGCCTGCACTGACACAGCATCAGACAGTGCTATAATAGGGCAACCTCTTGATTTTACTGGCTCAGAGATGACGGCGGCAATTGAGCAAACTATTGATTTTATGGGTCTGGAGATAACTTTGTCACAAGATGTTGGATTTACGAGATTTAGAACTGGTTCTTCCGATGAAAGGGATGGAGCATATGTGTTTTATATCCCGGTAACTGTGAGTAATAAAAGTGATTCGAGTCGTGGTTTGGAGTACTGGAATGTTAGAGTGTTTTTGCCGGATGGAACGGAAATAAGTACTCTAGATTTAGCATTTAATCAGGCATTTGAAGAAAACAACATTTTTAGGATGGGCGATATCCAACCCGGAGCTACGAAGAGTGGCAACATATATTTGTTCTATCATCAAGATGGTGACCATGTTTTAGAGTTCTACTATTTTGACCATGAGGCTGCTGACGCCGGCGGGAACTTTGACGATATTATAACCCAAATCCACGTGACAATCGGAGTAGAGTTTAATTTCGATTCACTCTCGGAAATTGTTACACTGTTTGAAGTGGGTGAAACATTTGACATTGACGGTTTAGAAGTTACTGTCAATGAAATTACATCTTGGGGTACATTTGTTGATCCTGACGAAATTCTTCGCGGGTATCACTACTTCGTATTATCTGTAACACTTAGAAATACTTCTGAACATATTCGAAGTTTTATATGGGGCATTTATACGTTTGCACCCAATGGCGATGCATTAGCTGATATATCACGGTTAGTTGATGGCGATAGCATTACCGGAGCAACTTCTGTTGAACCGGGAGAAATTATGTCAGCGTATCTTCATGTACTATATACAAATGATGGCGATTATATGATTAAGTTTCCCAACCCACTCCTTGATGATTTATATGTACGAGTTCCTGTAACTCATTATCAAGACGAAATCAATCAACTTGATTCAATAATTTCTCGAGCACTCACATCAAGTGAAATGCGTCAGTTTGAAGCAATTCATGCTGTTTCATCAGAGCGTGAAAGATATTTAGCATTTGGTGCATTTATACTGACATATAACCGAGAATCCTCTAGTGTATTTGAGTTAGGACATTCAGGTAATCATGCACTGGGATTGCTTAGACGATTTTGGGGAATTGAAGATCGCGAAAGAGCATTGGAGCAACTTCAAAGATTAACTACAGCTACCGGTCAGTCGCCAATTGCGGATGAAATATATCGTAATTTTATATTAAACAATCAACTTGAGCATTTAGATCCTCTGTTAATGTTTTCTACCGGATTTGATTTTTCAGATTTTGAAAACCTCTATAGTAACTCCGTTAGCAGAGCCGAAGAAATCTTTGAAAGCTTATATCCCGATTTTGGTATCTTTGATCTCGATGAAATAGATCTCGATGAATTTTTTGATCTTCTTGTTTACATACAATTTGCCGAACGCGTAAATCGTGGTTTAGATGCCTTTATTGGTGCGCGAGATCTGCTTATAAACGTTCTCGGTTACACAGAAGATGAGTTGTTGAATATATATTCGTTAGCAGCTTGGGATTATGGTAGAGTGGCATTTGTTGCACGATACAGCGTTGCTGCAGGTTTTATAGAAGAAGATGAAGCGTGGGAATATATAAAAATTGCCGCAGATCGTGCATCAGAGTTATATACTGATTGGAGAGAATTCACTGCAGCACACATTTTAGGCAGAGCCCTTGCATTTGGAAATCCTTCTGATGATTTTCGTTATGTACTAGACTTCTTGTTAAATCATCCCGAAAGTCCATTTAAAACAGTTGATTTCCATTCTTAGTGTCAGCACATTGCAAGATACAGAAAGGATATGGTGAATTATGTGGCGAGAACCATTGATATGGCTACTTTTTGCAGTACCTGTAATAATTGCACTGAGTATAATCGTATATTATCGCATTGGCTGGGATACAAGTAAGTATAGAGTTTTGTGGATAGTGGGAACTGTAGTGATATCAGTTGTGCTTACGATAATACTTCTAAATATGAACAATAATGTCCAACATCCTTCCAGAGTAGATATCTCACCGCTTGCGGATTTGACAGAGGATCAAATTGGGCGTGTTGAAAAAGCTTTAAGAGAGCTTGAAACATATGACAGTGTTCATTGGTTTCGAGTGAGTGAACGAGGCGCTCACACATATCGTTTTCGGTGGCATAGCAACGTACATTCAACCAGTCCTCGACAAGTCTTGCGTGTAACTGCAACTGTTTATTGCAACGAAGCAGAACCTGCCTATGTTATGCAACTAGTTGCAAATCAGCGGGAGCAGCTATGGGGTTATCGCAACAGAAGAATCAGTTTTGACAATGATATAGATGTAGTATTATTTTACGCATATCACGAGTCGCAGTATGGCTTTCCTTCTTTAGATAGAGCAACTCGGAGTGACATTCGTATAGGAAATGTAATGATTAGATTATATGAAACACGTCGAGCATATAACATGCAGGACGACTATTCCAGCGAGTTCATTGCATTTCTTGTTGAGAGGTTGCAGAGGTAAAAAAGCGACGGTCGAAAGCATATAAATGAAGTATAGTGGGTTCATATTAGGTAGTGATGAAATTTTATAGTAAGGATGATAGAGTGAAAACAACAAAAAAGGTATTGCTTTGTTATGGCGTTTCAATTCTCATTTATGCATTGATTCTTGTGTGGGGGATTTCTATTGACCCAATGGGTCTTTTTGGATATGTTCTTATTAGCTTTTACTTTTTATTGCCAGTAACATCTTTCGTTTTTTCATTGTTGGTAAGTGCAACAAACAGTCGTACAAAATGGTTATACCCTTTTCTCTTTGGTGCGTTTGGAACTGCTATAGCAATCATAGTTTTACAAAGAATGTCGTGGATATTAGATGTTTTGCCCATACTGATTGCACCCGCATTTGCAGGCTTAATCATAAGTTTACTTATTCAGAAAATTCGCAACAAATAAGCATAGTGTCGTCAACGGCCAACAAGGAGATTTTGTTTAGTAAGCGTACAGTCAAGCGCAATAACGTTGATGTTCTGCTAAAGAATTTTAGAAACTACAATGTTAATATTACGGAGCCTGCAGATAACTATCCGTTTGGATTGGAGTAAATACATGTAGATAATGCTGTGTATTATTAGATTGTCAAGATGCGTTATTAAGAGCCGAAATATTATTTATGACCAGAGCCATCGTGTTTTCTCTTTTTCCTCTTGACTGTGCGTTTTACCTTTAACACGGGCAAAACTAACTCAAGTGAAATTTCATCACCCGTCACTTCCATGATATTGTCTTCTAATATGTCCAAAAATAAATCACTGCTTTTTTGCATTATTGCGGTTTTTTCGGTTTCCTCTTTGATATCAGGAAGTTCCGTCACTGTCCTTGCAAACTCACGTATTTTTGCAAATGTTTCCACTATAGCCAGTGTAGTTTGTGTAGCGGTTGGGCTTTTTAGAATAGTCGCGAGCATGTATAAACCCTTTTCTGTGAATGCTTTTGGAAGATACTTTATGTTGTGACCTCTGCCGGAGTCGTTCAAGGTCACAATTTGTGACCTTGAAAAGTCACATTCTTCTTGAGTTAAAGAAATAATGTAACTTTCCGGGAATTTCTCAGGATTTCTTCTTACAGCTTGGTTAATTTCCTTTGTTTCCACACCGTACAGTTCTGCGACATCCTTGTCTATAAGAACCTGTTGTTCTCGGATAAATAAAATTCTTTTTTCCACTTCCTCAAACCTTATCATATTGCTCATTTTCATTCTCCGTTTCTATAGTTTCTGTAGTATGTTTACACCATACACAATTAATACGAAACGTGCAATCTACACAATTTTTCGATTTGTGTAGAAAAACAGACTTTGTTGGCGATTATTTTTTAATTCAAGACTCGCAAATGTCGTAAAATCTACAGATTTTGAAAAAATTCATGTTTTTGAAAATATTTCAAAGATTGTCTTTAATGATTACATTTGCGTATATGGTATAATCGCTAGAGTGACACATAGTTGTGAAATAACGGTAATACTAATTTATAGTTTATGAAGGGATGGTGTGTTTGGAATGATACCTAAACGATTGGCTCGTGAAGTAATTTATGAAAGTGATTGGATCAAGTTGTACGTCGATAAAGTTGAGTATGCAAATAAACAAATAGTAGACAGATATCCTTTTATCCATTTGTACTCGCATTTGCAGGCTTAGTCATAAGTTTACTTATTCAGAAAATCCGCAACAAATAAGCATAGTGTCGTCAACGGCTAACAAGGAGATCAGTTGTGATGGAAAGAGTTCTTTTGCCTCTTTTAGCCCCTCTTATTGTGTCTTTTGTTTTATTTTGGGCCATCAAAAAAGCGGGGGCAGAAAAGAAAACAAGAAGCATAAAAAAGTTTACGGTAGAATGCCCTCGTGTTTTTAAGAATATTTTACTTATTCTTGCTCCGACACCTGCAATACTCGGTTTGCTTCTTTTGCTTAGATTCGGTGTCGGCGAAGGTGTTGATACTCGAATCTATATTTTTATCTTAGCTTTCTCTGGAAGCATTTTGCTTCTCTTGCTTGTTGTAACTCTTTTGAAGTTAGATGTAGAAAATGATATTCTTATATATAGAAGTTTCGTTGGGCGAAGGAAAGAGATCAGCAGTAATCAGGTCGATAAAGTTGTTTTAACAAACCAATCCCTTATTATCTATGCAAACGGCAAAAGATTTGGATCTTTGAGCCGAAATTGTTTGCATACTGGTAATTTCAAAAAATATTGTGAAGGTAAAGGTATTCCTATCCTGTCTAAATCAAACATGATAAATCGTAGGCAAACAAAAGACATCAAAGCAAGTGAATATGTTATAAGAAGACCTATGTATTGGCCTTTATTCTTGATATTTTTTTTGATGTCCGTTGTTGCTTTGCTTTTGGATACACCACCTACAGAAACAAATGATCTTTTTGGTGTTCTTGCCATGACTTTCTATTCAATCTCAGGGTTTTCTATTTGGATACCTATTACTGTTTTAATTTTTGCTTTATTTGCAATAAATTCTTATAAGTACTTTAGATTTAAACTTGTTATCCACGAGCATTACTTTACCGTAACGCCTCTCTTCGGGGCAACTCACGATGTTGCCTTTTCTTCGATAGAAAAAGTCATACACTCAAATAAGATTAATGCAAAGGGCTATCATATTGACATTGAATATGATAATAAAAAAATTCACATACCATATATTTTGTTTAGTAAGCGTACAGTCAAGCGCAATAACGTTGATGTTCTGCTAAAGAATTTTAGAAACTACAATGTTAATATTACGGAGCCTGCAGATAACTATCCGTTTGGATTGGAGTAAAGACATGTAGATAATGCTGTTTTTTGGACTTTTGTTAAAACAAGAGATCATTGTTCCCGCGCCGAGCGCGGCATTAGATCAAGCGTTTCAACGAAACGGGAGATTTAAACTCGCCGCTTGTTGAGAAAATTTGTACCCACCGCCTACGCAAGCTTAGAGCCGGGGGACATACTAGCTGAGTTATACTTAACTAACTGAAATTAGAAGTGTGCTAAAATATCGCGTGGGAACGTTTCGTTTTTTTCATCGTCTTAAATAACTAACAGTATATGAGCAAAGGCAGGGTGTTTATGTGAAAAACAAAAATATTGAACAATTTGAAATTAGTCCGATGCAGGAGTATAGTCAACCCGCATATCCGACACGTGCGGAAAGTCCATCAGATACACTGAAGAAGTTGCCTGCGCGCTGGGTTAAACATGCAACGGTTGTTGCATGTTTGGGTGCGATGAGCCTTAGTGCATTAGTAGGTTGCGCTACGCAATTTGAAACCCATCCGCCTGAGCGTTGTGATGATGGTCTACATGGTGTAACAGCGGCATATAACCAATATGTAAATGATGAGCGTATTTTCGATGTAATAGCAGTGAGAGTGAGTGGTGGAGGCGCAGCTGCAGCTCCGTTTTATGTTGCACAATTGACGGAACAAGAAGCATTGGGGACAATTCGAAACAGGCTTTGCGAGGCAGGAATTTGTTTTGATTCACCTGTACCGGATTATGAGGTGTCATTAGAAGTTGAACCATTTTGGGGTGGAACTCAGACTGTTACTGTCACACTTTCTCTTTTTGATGAACGGACAAGGTATGGCATTGTATTTCCTTTTAGATGGTCATCGGATTTCAATATAAGTAGATCGGACGCAGAAACTAAGATACGGCGAGAATTTAGTCAACAGTATGGAATAACGGTCAGATTCATTTCAAATTTTAGTGAGTTTCTTGGTGAGTATGATTGGGATGAAGAGTTAGTATTTACTGATGAAGAAATGCAAGAGGCAGGCAGAAATCTAAACGAGCAACTTTTATATAGTGTTAACGGGGTAATATCTCGTCTGCGAGCAGAAGGTGTGTTAGAGTTTAACATAACGAACTAGGCGTGTTTTTTTACAGTATAGTTTCATGGCAGAGCCGTTAGCTATATTGGTTACAACTAGAGGGCAGCGTGTAGCGACTGAACATAATGCAGGAGTATGTTTATGATGAAATTACTGGGCTTAATTTTAGTGTTAATTTTATGTTTAAGTCTTTTAACAGGTTGTGATAATTCTTCAGAGGCTGTGCTATTTAATGGCTTTAGCGAAGATGATGAATTAGTTGGAATTTGGATGTACGATTTTACGCATCTAGGCGAAGTTTTGATATTCAACGATGATGGAACAGGTGTGGATTACCGTCTCTTTACTCGTCCACCTTCTTATCGTCCATTTGTGTGGACAAGAGAGAATGGATATCTCGTCATTGAGGGAGGTTTCAACGGAAAGTTCTCATATACAATTAGTGAAAGCATATTAATATTGTTTTGGCAAGAGCACGACCGTAGCAATATGCCATTTTACTGTGTGTATTCAGCATATTCACATAGATGTTGTTGTATGAGAATAGCCAGAAATTATTTTTTTGATATAACTGATTTTGATAATGTTCGACATACAGAACCAAACTCAAAGAATGAATATGAAATAGACATAAGAGAAGATAACACGACAATGGAAAAAGCGATTGACTTTAATTTAGAAAATACGATTAGAGTTCTAAACGATGTACTTATTGATGCAGATGTGAATGCGGAAAGCGGTATTGTCCAAGTTTTATAGGAAGTCGGAATTCAGGGTGCAATGCAAGCAACTCTTATTGATGAGCCTGGTCGAGTTCTTACGCTAGAAATTGTTTCTAAAGATGAGAAGACGTATCAACTGATAATTGCACGGCGAGTTTTTTCAGATATAACATACTATATTGTTCATGCGATTCAAGATATGCAATACGGCAAATATATCTTCACTGAGGAGTGTGGATTTGGCGATGCAAATAGCGAAAACTAAAATATAAAGAGAGTTGTTTTTATGAAGAACAAATTAATAATTTCATTTGTAATGTTGCTTTCTGTACTCATTATGATTACTGGTTGCCAGAACCTAGAAGACGAGGCTTCGGAGCTACAAGGTATGACCGACTTATCAACAGCGTTTTTTGCAAGGGATATGCGTTTTGGTTTTTATCCATATATCGAGTTTTCTTTTCTTCATGTGGACATTATGAATGATACAAATATATATTCTTTTGTGTTTGTCACTGATTTCGAAGAAATAATTGACCCACCTTATGACAAAATGTTCTTTTTTCCAACTGAACTGACACTTGGTGTGATTGAGGGGCTAAATGAGCTCATTGTGGAAAACGATTTTGATTTGTCAGATTTTTCCTTTTCTTATCCGTTAACAGTTGATGATTTGATTGATAACCGAGAAGAGGTCAACCGCTGGTGGCGTAATAGGTTGGGCAGAGGACAGAGAGATAGAGTTAGTAGGTATCGAGTTGATAGAAACTCTGAAATATACCAAGCAAGATGGTTAGAAGAATTGAACTTACCAGAAGAATATGCACGCTTACGACAGCTGTTACTTTTCGGTCAAAGTCTGCATTTTGAACATAATATGGATTTGCGATTCAAGGACATGAGGCTAGAAATTGAAAGCGGCACACATCGATTTACAGACGTGGCTTTCGTACATAGCTCGGAAGAAGCATTAGGTGTTGCTGATGGAGTTATTGCCCTGTGGCCAACAGATGATTCACTTATTGCCGTTGAATATTTCAACTCAATTATTAATCGTTATCCAGTAATTGTTTTTGAAGATCTTGGGTTGAGTTATCCCGTTACAATTGAAGACGTTGTAGATAGATGGGAATGTGTACTTGCGCTTTGGCAAAGTGTTAGTGCCACAGTTAGAGTGGAAACTTTTACTCGACCTATGTGGAAATGAGAAAGAAACTGTAATGATCGAGATTTTAAACAGGGCGTACAGATGTCGTGTTTGCCGTGCTATAATGGGCGAGAAATTTAGAAAAGGATGGGATTTAGTTTGAAAAAATTCAAACTAACCCGAGAATGTGCCAATTGCGATTTGTCGAATCGCAATTGATGCACGAAATGACCATCCCTTTTCATGGTCGTTTTGTGCTTAACATTGCAGAAAGGTATGGTAATTAACATGAGTATGAATAATAAAGCAATTGCAAAAGCAGAAGAAATCATCAAAGGCAAGACGGCGGAGGTAAATATGGGAGTAGGCGTTACGTTGTCGTTGTTAGACCACGAAGGATATCCCACTACGTCTACACTCTCTATTTCTAAGGCAGACGGTATCCGTCAAATCACATTTGCTGGTTCTCTTGACTCAAACAAAGCAAAGCGTGCAAAAGAGGATAGTCGTGCATCTGTGTGTATTTTCGGTGACGATTATGAGGGCGGTGCATACTACAACATAACCCTTGTGGGAGATATTGAAGTAGTAACAGATCCCGAAATGAAAAAGGAAACATGGTATGAAGCGCTGGAAGCACATTTTCCTAATGGTGGGCTGGATGATCCTACTTATTGTGTCTTAAAATTTACCACAAAACGTTATAATTTGTGGGTTGATGTTGAAGAGGATGAAACGACGGGTAGCTTTTAGCACGTTGTATTTAACGCCTTGCGTGTAATATAAAGATTGGTTCGTGCAGATAGAGTAAACTTATTTACCCCATAAGACGAAGCTTGTTTAAAGCCAATGTCCAATGGGGTAAATTTGCCTTGATTTTTGCGTATAAAGTGATACTATAGAACTAATACTAAACACTAATAAAACATGCCTACCATTTTATCAGTGTTAAGCATAACCAGAAGAAAGTTGAGGTATAGGATCATGATCAGTGAAAAAATTGTTGTTGGTACTGAATATCCATTAGACGGTTTGCTTACTATTCCAGAGATCGGGAAAGCACCATATCCAGCTGTTGTATTAGTTCAAGGTTCTGGTTCAACTGATATGGATGAAAAGATTTACAAAATTCGTCCTTTCAAAGACATTGCTGAAGGACTGGCAAAACTTGGTGTAGCGTCCATCCGTTATAACAAGCGCAGTTTCACATATGGCAAGCAAATGATGAAGGAACTGGGTAAGAGTCTTACTGTCAAAGAAGAAGTCATCGAAGATGCTGTTTTTGCTGCTGATTTACTTAGACAGGATGATCGAATTGACTCGAACAGAATATTTATTATTGGTCACAGCTTGGGCGGATGTCTTGCTCCAAGAATCGATGTCGATGGTGGAGATTTTGCAGGTCTGATCATTTTAGCAGGCTCACCAAGAAGACTTGAAGTGATTATGAAAGAGCAACAAGACGCTATGCTTGAAACACTCAAAGGACCTCTCAAGTGGATTGGCAAGAAACAGATTGCCAAGATGTCTGCCAAGTTTGACAATATTTATTCGCTAACAGATGAAGAAGCAAAAGCCATTCCGTTTGCGGGTGGTACGACGATGTATTATCTTAAAGAGATGGGTCAAAAAACTGTCGCAGAGTACTTGGCGGATAGTACAAAACCCATTTTGATTATGCACCCTGAAAAAGATGTACAAGTGTCGCTGGAAAGAGATTTTGGAATGTACAAGGAAATTCTGACGAATCGTGAAAATGTGACCTTTAAAGTGTACGAGGGCTTGAACCATGCCTTTATGTCGACTATTTATGGATCAATCAACAAGGTGTTGAAAGAATTTAAAATCGAACAGCATGTAAATGAAACGGTGATTTCCGATATTGCAGACTGGATAAAGAATTTATGACTGAGTAGATGTATGCCAAATTGAAAGGAAACTTAACGTGAAAAATATATTGAGATTCGACGCTTATCAGTTAAAATGGATTGCTATTATTGCTATGATTTTAAATCATATCGTAATTGCATGGTGGGCAATAGTTCCAACAAGTCTGGCATTTCCAATGTACGCAGTTGGTGGATTGACATTCCCAATAATGGCGTTTTTTGTAGTAGAGGGGTATAAGCACACATCAAGTCTAAAGCGATATGTTGTGCGTATTTTAATAGTTGGCCTAATTGCTTTACCATTTCATTTTTTAACGCTTGGATTGGCGCTTGCGCCAGCACTAAACATTATGTTTACAATTGCGCTTAGTCTGGGTGTTCTTGCCATGTACGACAAAATAAAATATCGTGCGATTTTTTGGATTATTTTTATACTTTTGATAATCCCGATTTCATTGATATTTGAGTGGTCGTTTCCAGGCGTAGTCATGGTATTGTTGTTTTATATAATCAAAAATGAAAAAGTACGACGAATTCTGCCTCCCATTATTGCAGTTCTTCTTAGTGCTGTATCATCTCTGATTTACTTAATTCCTGGAATGGATATGCCAGAGGAAGGTCTTATTGCAGATCCTACGTTCGCTCTTGTAAGCGCAACTTTTATCATTGGTATGCTTTTGGCATCTGTGCTACTTGCAAGGTTTAATGGTGAGCGAGGCAAAAAAATGAAGTGGGTATTTTATATAATTTATCCGGCTCATCTAGCTGTACTGGCAATAGTTGCTCTGGTACTTGGTCTTGTAGACTTCAGCATGTTTGGGGTATAGAGCGAAGGGGAGGGACGTATGGATAACGATGTAATGATAAAATTTGATGCAGTTATGATTGATTGTGTAGAACCGAATGAGCTGGCGGAATTTTATTCTGCACTGCTCAAATGGAAGGTTGTGTATTCTGATGACGAATATACTGTAGTGGCTCCTCCGGGAAGAGAGCGGGGAGAATATCCCGGCATATCTTTTCAAAAGAATCCCGACTATGTACCACCAGTTTGGCCTGATGAGTCGGGAGTGCAACAACAGATGATGCATATTGATTTTCTAGTTAATGATTTGGATAAAGCAGTGAAACATGCAATTAGTTGCGGAGCAACGGTTGCAAGCGAGCAGTTTTCCAATTACTGGAAAGTAATGTTTGACCCTTCAGGACACCCGTTTTGTCTGGTTGAGCGAAGCGAATGTTTTTGAGTGTAGTCACTTCGTATGTAGTACAAAAAATTATAATCAGGTAGGAAAGAATATTATGAACAAAACATTCGGCTCAAAGATTTTCAAGAAGCTATTACCATATTTCTTATTTGCGGTAGCAATTATTTTGGTGTTTAGGCTCACTGAAGCATTTGGATACTTTGCAGACTTTCTCGGAACCGCATGGGGTGTTTTATCTCCATTCTTCTATGGTTTTGTGTTAGCATACATAATAAATATACCCATCAGCGGAATGCAAAAGCTTTTGGTAAAGACGGGGAGCAGATTCATAATCCGTAGGCAAAAGCTATTTAGCGTGCTAATTGTGCTCCTTATTTTTGTAGGTTTGATAGTGTTAGCTATGAGTTTTGTCGTTCCTGCAATTGGAAATAGCATATCTTTCCTTATTGAAAATTCCCCTATCTATTTGGCAAACATAATGCGTGCAGTTGATAACTTCAATGAGTTAGAACTATTCGACTGGGAGATAAACACAGAAACTATACTTGCCTTGCTAGGAGATTTGTTTGCAGACTTAGAGATGGAGTCCGTTATGCAACCAATAAACTGGTTAATTAACTTGGGAATGACATTATTTACAGGAGTTATTGCGTTAATCTCGTCAATCTACATTTTGGTAGAGAAAGACAGGTTTAAAAAGTACCTAGCTAACTTGATTCATGTTTGTACATCGCAAGCTGTTAATGACGCAATCATGAAAAGTTTTGGCAGGCTCAATCAAAACTGCAGACAATACATACGCACTCAAACTATAGATGGCATAATACTAGGAACAATGGCTTCTATCGCACTGCTTTTACTAGGTTCACCTTTCTGGCTAGTGTTGGGTCTTATGCTTGGTATTTTGAACTACATACCGTATTTTGGTTCTATATTTGGTACTCTTATTGCGGTGCTTGTAGTAATGGTTACGCAAGACTTTATGTGGGGGTTACTTGCAGCAGCGATTTTGTTTGTTATACAACAGATCGACGCAAATATCATTCAGCCTAAGTTAATGAGCGGTTCATTTTCCCTCAGTCCTTTGCTTGTTATTATAAGTATAACTGTGGGTGGAGCCATTTCAGGGATTTTCGGTATGATCATTGCTATTCCAATCGCAGCTGTTTTGAAAGACATTTTTGATGCAATTATAAGGCATATTAAACGTAAAAGGTTTGGTGATTCTGTTGCAGAGACAGAAGCAGTCACGGAGTCGAACAATGGTGATGAAGTAAACGAGGCTAGTGTATCAAACGTGGAAACCGAGTGATACTGCTTATCCTGATGGATGTGAGTGGCTAGGGTGGTTAATGGAAAAGTCACCCTAACCAAAGCCTGCTGTCCAATGCATTTAGTTCGTCAGTAAAAGCTTTGGGTAGCCTGTTTTCAAATTTTCTATAAAATTCTTTGATATGTGGTAAAACTTTCTTCCACTCGCCATGTTTTACATCGATAATTGAGTTGAGTGAAGTAACGCTAAATGGAATTTCAGGACTAATATAATAATCAATGTCAATAATGTCGATATCATCGAGGAACGGAACATATCCGATTGCTGTTTCTCTTGCGTCAACTTCGTTTTTACAACGCTTAATTATCCAGTCAAGCACGCGCAAGTTATCGCCAAAGCCCGGCCATATAAAGCGATTCTCTCTATCGCGACGGAACCAATTGACTCTGAATATTTTTGGAGGATTTGTCATTTTATCACCCATATCAAGCCAATGTTGCCAATAGTCACCCATGTTATATCCGCAAAACGGTAGCATGGCAAATGGGTCACGACGGACAATGCCGGTGGTTCCTGTAGCAGCTGATGTTGTTTCAGATGCCATGATTGAGCCAAGAAACACGCCATGTTGCCAATCTCTAGACTGATAAACAAGAGGCAATGTGTCTGCACGGCGTCCGCCAAGAATAATTGCCGAAATAGGCACACCTTGTGGATCTTCCCAATTTGGAGCAATGCATGGACAATTACGTGCAGGTGCGGTAAATCGTGAATTTGGATGTGCGCCTGGTTTTCCTGACATTGGATCCCAAAGGTTTCCTTTCCAGTCCAGCGCATCTTTTGGGGGATCTCTATCAAGACCTTCCCACCAGACAGTCATGTCTTTTTTTAACACAACATTCGTAAATATAGTATCCTTCATTGTTGCTTGCAATGCGTTAGGGTTAGATTTTGCATTAGTTCCCGGCGCAACACCAAAAAACCCGTTTTCAGGATTACATGCCCAAAGTCTTCCATCTTCACCTACGCGCAACCATGCAATATCATCTCCGACTGTCCAGACCTTGTACCCTCGCTTTTTATAGTATTCAGGAGGGATAAGCATAGCAAGGTTTGTTTTACCGCAAGCAGAGGGAAATGCACCTGCAATATAGGTTATTTCGCCCTGTGGGTTTTGGATACCTAAAATGAGCATATGCTCAGCAAGCCAACCTTCATTTTTGGCTTGCCATGAAGCAATGCGAAGTGCAAAGCATTTTTTTCCTAAGAGAACGTTACCACCGTAACCGGAATTCATACTCCAAATCGCATTGTCCTCAGGGAAATGCAAGATATATCTTTTCTCTGCATCTAGGGAGCATTTACTGTGCATACCTCGTACAAAATCATCTGAATCTCCCAATGCGTCAAGAACGGCTGATCCTATTCGTGTCATAATTTCCATGTTAAGAACAACATAGATGGAGTCTGTGATTTCAATCCCCGCTTTTGCAAATGGAGAGCCGATAGGTCCCATTGAAAAAGGAATTACGTACATTGTTCGCCCTTTCATGGAATCTCTAAATATATCTCTGCCCATTGCATACGCTTTGTCAGGTGCCATCCAGTTGTTAGTTGGCCCTGCATCGTTTTGATCTTTACAACAGATAAATGTTCTATCTTCTACACGTGCGACATCATCTATTTGTGAGCGATGGTAGTAACAACCAGGTAATTTTTCTTGATTTAGTTTTATTAGCTCTCCGGTTGAGCAAGCCTCTTCTCGCAATGTGTCGAGCTGGGCTTTGCTACCGTCTATCCAGACAACTTTGTCGGGGTTAACCAGATCTTCCATTTCGCAGACAAACTCTAAGACTTTTGCGTTCTCTGTCAGTGACATCACTCATATCCCCCTTTAGATAATTGTGTTATTTTAATAACTTACTATTCACATGTATTACTGAATCTGATGGTTTTGTGTCGCGCTGGTTGCAGGAACAATGATCTCTTGTTTTGAGAAAGAAAAACGCAGAGCTCCTGTGAAAAAGTTCTGCGTTTAAGTTAATTTTAATATACTATTTGACATCTATTCTGTCAAACAAAACATGGTGCTTCCAGTAAATATGTCCGCTATATACTCTCATACAACTCTTCTAGCATTTTGATGTATTGCCTTAGTGAAGAACGTACGGATTCTGTGTCGTCTGCTGATTTGTGTTTTTCCTGAGAGTATGTCTGTTTTGGCTTCAGGCGCTGACTCGCCTATGGCGTTAATGGCATTGGCGATTTGTGCGTCACGCCTGATTGTGACAGGTGAAACACTGTACTGTTCAGCAAGGCGTCCTGCTGTTCGCCCTTGATAATTATGCTCTTGAGGTTTGTGCTCATTTTGAGCACTAAGCTCGCTGTGTTGATTTTTTCCACTTATGTTTCTTACTATTTGCTTCTCGGTATTATAGTGCAATCCACGATAATAGCTCAGCTGTAGAGGATTTAAGTTTCGTCGCGACACTTGCGTCGAGATTATCCATATAAGAACTTCTTCTCTTGAGTCGAACTCCATGTTGACGGTGTTAATCGGCAAGCCATGCTTTTTGAGTATGCTGTACCTGTTGTGTCCGTCTATTAGTATATCGTTCCACAACACGAGGGGCTCACGACATCCGTATTCTAGTATGTTTTCTTCAAGCCATGTGTATGTTTATTCATCAAGTTTTGGCAAAATACGCTCAAACTCTTTATCAATAGTTATTGTTTGCATTGGTCTTTCCTCCAGTGGCTTCAAAGAAGCCTATATCACTTTATTGCATGCAACTCCGCTCAGTATTCGTTCATAATTAAGAGCGTTATATACAGCATACACCTTAAAGCTACTTGAAGGTCAACAACTATTTTGAGAAAATTTGCACATCAATAAAAACCTAAATATTGATATGCAAAAGCAGAAACTCAGTATTCAAATTAGTGAAATTGATTCTTTGTGTAAAACACTTCAAAATGTACTAAGCATTATGTGGCAATGTACGATATTGATTTTGAAGAAAGATTTATCTGGAAATTATTGGAGGGAATACAGGCTCATGGTGCGAGGATTGTATATTGCAGGAACCGGGATGCAACTACAGCGCAGGCGGATGGAAACTATCACGAATAATATCGCTAATGTTGAAACGACTGGTTTCAAAAAAGAATTTATGATTGCTCACAGCTACGATGAGGTGATGTTAAGGCGTATTAACGACATATCTCATCGTACTTGGCGTGGAAATATGGTTGGCTCAATGAATCTTGGTACTCAAGTAGACCATTTGCATATTGATTTCACACAAGGGGCGCTTGAGGGTACAGAGCGTACTACTGATTTAGCGCTCATTGGTGATGCATTCTTTGTTATTCAGACCCCTGCAGGTGAACGTTATACGAAAACAGGGCATTTTTACATCAATGACGCAGGTTATCTCACTGATGTTGAGGGAAATCAACTACTTGGTAATAATGGGCCAATTAATGTAGGCGGGCTAAACTTCCGTGTTGATCAATTTGGTAATGTTTTTACCGATGCAGGATTCACAGACACAATACGTGTTGTGTCTTTTGCGGATGACTCAACGTTAAGGCGACAAGGTGCAAATCTATATTTTGCAACAGCAGCACCATTGGCGATGGCGAATCCGTACAGCATTGCACAAGGTTTTCTCGAAACCTCAAATGTGGATATCGGTCGTGAAATGGTAGATATGCTGGCGATGTATCGCACGTATGAGCTGAACCAACGTATGGTGACGATGATAGATGAAACACTTGGAAGGGCAGTGAATGAAATCGGACGACTAAGATAGTACAACTGAATAAGTGAACAAATCGCTCACAATCAACAGAACCTGTTACGAGGTCATCCGACGGATGAGGTTTTGAAAGGAATGGCCATTTATGTACTTAGCTAAATCAATCGCAGCTTCGGGCTTGCGTAATCAGCAACTTAGGATAGATACCATTGCATCTAATGTTGCAAATGTAAATACAAACGGGTACAAGAATGCAAGGCTTGATTTCAAGGATTCTCTATACACTGCTGGATTCGCTCCCAGCCCTGCAAGATCTATAAATGAAAATATCCAAAAAGGTCACGGTGTGTTGACAGGCGGAATAACACGAGACTTTAAACCTGGCATTATTCAGCGAACAGATAGAGAGCTTGATTTTGGGATTGAGGGTGAGGGATTCTTTTCCCTTGCACTTCCTGATGGAAGCACAGTGTATACAAGAGGTGGCAATTTCAACCTAAGTGCTGAAGTAGATGGGACATATCTTGTAAGCTCAAACGGGTATTATGTACTCAACGACGTAGGTGGCAGAATAATGATTCCACCTAATACGGATTCAATAGAGGTGTATGATAGCGGGCTTGTGCAATTTAGGAGTAGTGATAACATTATTGGGCAAACAAACTTGGGTATGTTCACTTTCAGAAACCTAAAGGGTTTGGAGGCGGTGGGTGATGGGAATTACATTCCAACAGCCATAGCGGGGGAGCGGATTGTGGCAGATCGTGCTATTATTCGTCAAGGAACATTAGAGGGTTCAAATGTAAATTTAGCTGAAGAAATGACACGATTAATAAGGGCGCAGAGGGCATTTCAACTGTCATCACGCGCATTAACAACAGCTGATGAAATGCAAGGAATTGCGAATAATATGAGAAGGTAAAAAGTGTGATTTTTTTCTTGCGTTGAATCTTTTCAGCGTATATAATGTTGAAAAAAGCTAAATCAAGAGAAGTTTTTTTAAAATAATTACTAACGTAGAGCGCAAAAATAACCGATAGTGTATATGAGGGGATAAAAAATGAGAAGGTGGAAAGCATGAAGATTAATCCAATTAATAATCCAAACATTCTTAAAAGCTATCAGGCAACAAAGGTGACAAAGGAGGAAAATACAGTAGCGAGAGATCGCGACGAGTTGACTTTATCACCAGAAGCGTTAAGTTTTAGTAAGGCAAAGGTGGAGGCTAAAGAAGGGGTTGAGTTCCGTACTGCTGACGAGAAAGCGCATATCGAGAAAATCAAAGAAGCTATCCGCAAAGGCGAATACAGAATCGACAGTGAGGATATTGCGGAGAGTATTTTAGCCAGTATTTAATACTAAACACTGATACAGCTATTTTCAAAATGGAGCGCTTTGACTAATGAGAGAAACACTTGCTGATTTGTGTACGCTTTTGCAGGAGCAAAAAGAAATTCTAACGATAATGCTTACTTTGTCGAAAGAAGAGCGACAAATAATCATCAACGGTAAATCAGAAAAGCTAGAGGGAATTATTCGAGATGAGCTTCGTGAGCTTAATAAGCTCGGGGCAATTGAGAAGCAAAGGCTCGAACTCCATAAGGTTATTGCACGAGAACTGCGTATACCGTTGGATGAAGAAATCACCGTGACAATAATCACCGAAAATGCTGAGCCTGATGAACGAGATGCAATTCGGAAGGTTCAAATGGATCTTACTTCGCTAATTAAAGAGCATACGGCTGTAAACATGGAAAATCGTGAGCTTATTAAGGCTCATATTGAATACTCAGAAACAATGCTTGAGTTGATTGTTGGCTCTGAGGATCCATTGAACAATATATATGGCGAAGATGGAAAAGCCATATTTGATAGAAAAAAAGCTACAGGTTTTTATGATGGGCACGCATAATTAAATTTGAAAGATTCCGAGCTTGACCGCCGAGCAGGTATGTTTATGGTGAGCTCGGTTTTTTCATGGGGAGATTGCAAATGAGAGGAACTTTTTTCGGACTGGAAATAGGCAGAACAGGTCTTACGACGGCTCAGTTTGGACTTGATGTGACAGGTCATAATATCGCAAATTTAGATACAGCGGGTTATACTCGTCAGCGTATTGTATCGACAGCTCATGACCCATTTTCCACAATAGGCAAATTTGCACCCGTTGGTCAAGGGCTTGTTGGTGGCGGAGTAAGGGTTCAGATTTTGGATCAGATTCGATCTGCTTATCTTGATAGAAGATTTCGCACAGAAAGTACGACCAATGCGTACTGGGAAACCAGAACCCAAAGCTTGTCGTACATTGAGTCTTTCTTCGACAATGTAAATGAGAGAACAAGTATTAATTACACCATGTCGGAGTTTTTCAGGTCTATGACCATTGTTGCTGCTGACCCTGTTTCAGGTGCGCCACGTACGTTAATGCAAACTGCAGCAATGGATCTCATTCAACAGCTAAACATGATTTATGACGGATTGATTGATTTTCAAAAGGTTGAGGATCGCGCTGTTGAAACGAAGATGGGTGATGTAAATCGAATTGCGAGAGATATTGCTGAGCTTAACAAGGCTATCTATGGTTTTGAAATCACGGACATGATTGCTAATGATTTGCGAGATAAGCGTAATTTGTTGATTGATGATTTATCGAGATTAGTTGATATTAGCTACGAAGAATACCCTGATGAATATGGTCACAGTATGATGAGAATAAAAGTCGCCGGAGATATTCTCGTTGACCATGACTGGAACAATGAAATGACAGACGAATGGCTACCTAATATTCAGGGCGGGGAGCTCAGGGCACATCTTGATATGCGTGATGGTGTAGGGGCTGGTGCCGATAGTAGGCAAAGAGGAATTCCATACTACATTGAGATGATGAATAATCTTGCACGATCCTTAGTGCAAGAGATAAACCGCCAACATGTTCAAGGGTGGTCAGATCATCCTGAGGGTTCGAAAACAGGCGTGCTATTTTTCTATGATGGTATTGATCCAAACTCACCGCCAGAGGGAGTTGCTGTTTTTGATGAAAATGATCCGACCCTTCGAATTGGCACAAGGTTTGGGAGCATAATATACTTTCATGAAGATGGTGCTGTTTTTGATCCGAATGATCCCGATCAAGACTGGAGTGTGGTTACAGGTACAGAATACAGCCTTACAAGCGATCAGTTGAAGAACATAACAGCTGAGAATATTACTTTAAGTAAAGCAATTAAAGATAGTGCCTTTAATATAGCAGCTTCATCAGCAAGAATTGGGAGAGCGGGTGAAGATGGTGCGGACTCTGAGAGTTTACAACGTGGCAACAATGAAAATATGAATGCGCTGTATGATATTTTTCGTGAAACGGGAATTAGAATTCAAATTGATGGCGAGTGGCGAGATATAGGCGGGTTCAGTGATTACGGCACTGTTATTCGATTTGATGTGGCGAATACGTTGCATACTGCGAAGCAAGCGGGTGAAACAAGCAGGGTATTGACCCTTGCTGCGGAGAATCAGAGAACGGCTATTGCAGGGGTTTCTCTTGATGAGGAGATGGTTGGTCTTGTCAGGTATAATCATGCGTATAATGGTGCTGCACGTATTATTACTGCAATGGATGATGCACTGGATCGACTTATAAATGGTACGGGGCGAGTTGGGTTATAGAGGAGAAGGAGTAAATCAATGGTTACTAGAGTTACAAATTCTATGTTGAAAAATCAGCTTTTGAGCAATCTTAGTATGAATTTAAATAGAATGGATAAGTTGCAAAACCAGATGGCCAGTGGTAGGAAGTATGGTCATATCAGCGATGATCCGTCTGCGCTTATTTATGGTCAGGCAGCTCGTAATAAGTTGGCTAAGATTTCACATTACCAAAATACTGTTAATACGGCTCAGAGTTGGTTGACTCAAGCTGAGGCAGGTGTCATGGAGCTTCAGAAAGTGACTGGTAGCATTTACGAGGAGCTTGTTAGCGCAGGTGGTGTAAAGTCAGATTCTGATAAGAAGAATATCGCAATGATTGTTGGTCAGTTGCGTGATCATTATGTAGACACTCTCAATTCTTCGTTTGGTGATAGGTTCATCTTTGGCGGTTATAATACGCCTGGTGATTTTGCTCATGATAGAGCTCCTGTGATTAAGCCTTTCACAGTCGTTGATGGTGGCAATTTATTGTTTAACGGGTTCAATATTTCACAGTTTGATGGTTGGCCATCAGCTCAATTTAATGCAAAGTCAGGTGATGTTGCATGGGATGATATGTCTGAGGATGACCAAGAAGCGCTGACTACACTGCGTAATCTCATGGGTAATGTAAAGGCGTTGGATGTTGGTCCGGGAATAAATATGCCTGTTTCCATAAACGGTATCGATTTGCTCTTCTACAATGCAAGAGCCGAAGATGGAACGAATATAATGCGAAATACATTTGATATGTTGACAGAAGTTTTTTACGCAATCGACGGACATCCCGGTGATCCAAATGCAACACCTCCCATTGAACCGACACCTCCCTTTGCAACAGATGACTTAACGGCGCTTATAAAGCATGTTCAAGATTCGCAAAATCATCTGTTAACCAAGACTGCTGAGATCGGTGGTAGGCAAAGGCGTTTAGAGCTTTTAGAAGCGAGATATGATACGGATATATTAAACTATGAACGCATGCGTTCGGACGCAGAAGATGCGGACTTGGCAGAAGTAATAATGAATGTTAAAATAGCAGAAACAGTATATCAGGCTGCACTTTCTGCAGGTGCAAGAATAATTCAACCGTCGTTGATGGACTTTTTGCGTTGATATTATGTAAATACTAGTTGAAGATATGTTGACCATACAATTTAGTTATGATAAGATAACCTTTAGCTTATGTTAAAAGTCGGCATATATTTTTCATAAATTATGCCAGATAGGAGAAAAGACATGCAAGTAAATACGCTACGGTTTGGGATGGTTGATGTTGATCCTGAAAAAATTATTAGTTTTGCAGATGGCATTCCGGGTCTTGAGCAGTATAAGAAGTATGCATTATTGCAATTTGAGGAAAGCTATCCTATAGTTTGGCTTCAATCAATGGAAGATACCGGGATAAGTTTGCCGGTGCTTGATACGTTCTCTGTTCTACCAGAGTATGTTTTTGACATTGAAGATAAAGATGTCGAAGAGTTGGCTTTGAATAATCCTGAGGAATTGCACGTTATCAGTGTGCTGGTTATTCCTGAAGATATTAAGGGTATGACAGTAAATCTTGTTGCTCCGATTATTATTAACACACTAACAGGACAAGCAAGACAAATCCTTCTTGAGGGAAGTGAATATAATGTTAGAGCTCCCGTTTTCAAACAAATATGCAAGTTGATTGCAAGGGAGGAGGGCGAAAACGATGCTAATTCTGAATAGGAAAGTGAATGAAACAATTGTTATTGGAGAAGATATCCGAATAACCCTTCTTGGGGTCGATGGCGAGAAAATCAAAGTAGGCATTGAAGCACCACAAGAGGTCAAAGTTTTAAGAGAAGAGTTGCTTGAAGCAACAAGGGATACAAACATGCAAGCACTTGACGCTCCAACCATTTCCTTTGATTTGTCAAAAGTAAAAAAAGCAAAAGATGTAAAAGATACAGAAGAAGTGGAAGAGGAATAAGAGGCACAAGAAGTGTAAGCAAGTAGCGAAAACAATAAAGACAATAAGACTACCGTTCATGATTATATAATCGTACTGCGGTAGTCTTTTAATTTGCACGGCTTTGTGCTAGTATGTTTATGTGAGGAGCGTAATCAAATGATAATCGGGGAGCGTAGAAACAATATGGAAGTGAAATTCACAGAGAACGAAGTGCAAATAATGCACACTGCCCTTGAACAGTGGGGGCTTAATGCACAAGTTGGACAAGCAATTGAAGAGAGTGCTGAGCTGATTGTAGTTTTGCAAAAGTTCACGAATCGCACTCCAACTCCTGATTCAGTTGAAAGGATATTAGACGAGATTGCTGATGTTGAAATGATGCTTGCTCAAATGCGTTTAGCGTTAGATATTGACGATGAAACTCTCCGCAAGCGAATCGAGAGTAAATTTGAAAGATTGAGTAAATATTTAGCAGAAGATACAGCATAGCAATATGTAGTAAGTTAAGTGTAAAGAATAACAACAAACTAGTCAATAAACCACAATATATAGGGTGTGCAACTTCGCGCAAAGCCCCATATATTGTGGATTTTTCAAAATTCCTGTTGCATATTCATGCATAAAATGTTAAAATTCGAGGATCAAGATTGAGCAACACACTGGTCGCAAGTCGGAGGTTTCACACATGGGAGAAACGACAAGTAATATGTTTGTGCAATTTCGTGAATGGCTTGCAAAAATGCCAAAGAGGAAGAAAATCCAACTGGCAATTTTATCCGTTTTTGTTATTGTCCTTGCGATAGTAGTCGTGAGTTTGATCACACGTACAATTTGGGTGCGTGTGCCTATTGCTGACCCTACTGATTCTCCACATGTGTATTCAGCACTGGTGGAGATGGGCTTTCCAATCAAAGTTGATAGTGGCAGTATTCTTGTTCCTGAAGAAAGGCTGGGAGAAGCGCAAATGCGACTGCGAGAGCAAGGCTTGTTGGGTGCGACAGATTTTACATTCGACATTATGGCGGGAGCAGCTGGCTTTGGTGTTACAGACGCACATGCCCGACAATTATATGACGCTCAAACAGCTGAACATATAAGGACTCAATTACTTCAAGTGCCAAGAATTCAAAATGCACTTATCATTGTAAATTCTGGTGAAACATCACCATTTAGAATCCAGTCAAATGTACGGCAAGCAACAGCCACAGTAATGCTAACTTTGTCAGATGACGGAAAGCTGATACAACAAGAAGCACAAGCTATTGGAGAAATGGTGAAAAATGCTGTACCCGGAATACTATACGAGAACATCAGCATTTCTGACAGTGACCTTAACTTTTATCCTATTGGCGATACATCACATGATATTGACATGATTGTGGGGCAACGTGCTGCACTTGAAAATAAACTGACGGAGCAAATGCAAGGACAGGTAATGCAACTGCTTGCACCTATTTTTGGGGCTAGCAATTTGCAAGCTCAGCCACATGTAAGGCTTAACTTCGATGTGATAGTAACGGAAAATGTAGAGTTTGCTCCACCAATAGCCGATGAAATGGATGGTATTGTACGCAGTTCAGAAGAAATCTATGAAAACTCAAGACGATGGCTAGATGCCGAAGGTGTACCGGGTACAGATACAAATTATATGGGAACGGTAGAATATCCATTTGGCACCCTTGATGATTCCGATGAATATAGGCGGGCAGTGATCAGTAGAAATTATGAGATAAACGAAACAAGGCAACGTATTGAACATGAGCAAGGTACAATCGAAGAATTGAGCATTGCAGTGCTGATAAACAGTGAAGCGCAGGGCGTAGGCCGAGATTTTTCCCAAGAAGTAACAGACTTAGTGGCAAGGGCGATTGGTGTGAATCCTGAGAACATTTCAGTTCAGTCATTACCATTTGTATACAACGAAGATACGACTCTCGCAGATATATATGAGAATTGGGCAGAGATTGAAGCGTTGCGAGCCAGCAGAGAGCTACTGAAAACCATCATATTGTATGCTACGGTTTTACTGCTGGGAATTATGATCTTAATACTTGCAATATCAATCATAAAAGCAACGAAGAAGCCACCTGTGGAACCTGAGCCAATAATGGCAGGGGTGACACCTGCGACAGGAATATCCGGATCAGAAGGCATAGATCTAATAATAGGAGATGGTGGCGCTAACCCTACAATGAGTGAGTACGAAGATATTAGTTTGAAAACAAAATCTTCGGGCTTGGAGCAAATTGAACGTTTTATCGACAAAGACTCCACATCTGTAGCGCAACTTCTTAGAAACTGGTTAACGGACGAATAGTTGATCACGATCGAAAGTACGGTAAATAGCAATGGCTAGAAACGATATAACATTAAAAGAAAAAGCAGCTATTTTACTTATAAGTCTTGGCAAGGAGTACTCTGCCGAGCTGTATAAGTATTTGACTGATGAAGAAATCAGCGACATGACACTTAGCATAACAACCACACGACGTGTTGATTCCGAAACCAGAGCGCAAATCATAAATGAGTTTTATGAAATGTGCTTGGCGCAAAAGTTCATCACAGAGGGTGGTATTGATTATGCACGTGAAATTCTCGAACAAGCCATCGGTGCTGAAAGAGCTGCGGAGATGATACGTAAAATATCATCTTCCTTGCAAGTTCGTCCATTCGACTTCATTAAAAAAGTTGATTCTAACCAGATTCTCAATGTTATCCATAATGAACATCCGCAAATCATTGCATTGGTGCTTTCATATATTGAACCAAAGCAATCTGCGCCGATTATTGCATCACTACCTCCTGATAAGCAAACAGAGATAATCAGCCGGATTTCAAACATGGGAAGTACTTCTCCTGAGTATGTCAAAGAGGCTGAGCGTATTTTAGAACGCAAAATAACATCTATGGGTGTTACAGAAAATATTAATGTGGGCGGTATTGACACAGTTGTTGAAATTATCAACTCACTTGATCGTGCGTCTGAGAAAAATATTCTCGAAAGTCTTGATGTTAAGGACAGTGAGCTTGCTGATGAAATCAGAAAACGCCTGTTCGTATTCGAAGATATTGCAAAACTCAACAATGTCACAGTTCAGCGTGTTCTCAGAGAAATCAACAATTCAGATCTTGCAGTTGCACTCAAAATGGCGGGTGAAGATGTTACAAAGGTTATTTTTGCCAACATTTCTAAACGTTTGCAAGATATGATAAAAGACGATATGGAGGTTATGGGACCTGTGCGTGTTCGTGATGTTGAAGAAGCGCAACAGAGAATTGTCAATGTTATCCGAAAACTCGAAGACGAGGGCGAGATTATCGTTGCTCGTGGTGAGGGGGATGATTTGATTGTTTAGGATAGACAGAAAATGCGTGAAGCTGGTTAACGATATAAATAGGCAATCGAGTTGTGGAAGTGGTGTCGAAAGTGAGTATCTTAGCGTTGCAGAAGCAGAAATAAACGAAAAGGCAGAAGAGATACTTTCCGTTGCTCGCGAGGAAGCAAGGGCGATTCTGCAGAGTGCTCATGATGAATTTGAAAAAGAACGAAAGCGTGGATTTGAGCAAGGTTATGAAGAGGGCGTAGCCGAGAACAAACGCTTTTATGATGAAGAGCTTGCAAAAAAGAAAAGCGAAGATGATAATACGCTAAATCGTGTTCTAAGTGAGATATATGGTGAACATAAGCGGATATATATGAGTATGGAGGGCGAGGTTGTAAACCTCGCTTTAGAGATAGTTAAGAAAATAATCAACCCTGCAGAAGATGAGCTTGGTACTGTTTTTCCATCATTAATTAAAAATGCCCTTAGGCAGTTTTCGACTGAAAGTAAGATTATTATACATGTTAGCGCTTCTGACTATGAGCGGTTTTTCTCATCAGGTGCTACAACGATTGAGCTTGATAGCGGTAAAATCATAACAGTGACAGTAATGAGTGATGTATCTCTCGCTGATGGCGATTGCATAATCGACACTGATGATTTTACTGTTAATGCTGGCGTAGATTCACAACTAAAGTTAGTGGAACTCGCCTTTGACAGAGTGGGTAAGTTCGCTGAAGAGTAACTGAAGTGCTGATTCACACATATCGTCATTGCGGACCTAATCCGCAATCTCCTAAGTATAGCGTTGATTTAGGGGATCCCGAGCTTGACTGAGGCTGCTGAAAAAGTCTCTGTAGCCACTAGCTCCATGCGATGCCCTGCCCCGCCAACTCTGAGCGGAATAACTATTTGGTACGCCCCACCCGCCCGCAGGGCATC
>Ga0123355_10001073_pt1 | contig 37783 bp, 18 predicted proteins | sample TergutEmb28metaG_3_FD_89872 | JGI IMG/M metagenome (GOLD analysis project Ga0123355, IMG submission 89872) | Embiratermes neotenicus P1 segment gut microbial communities from Petit-Saut dam, French Guiana - Emb289 P1 | ecosystem: Host-associated > Arthropoda: Insects > Digestive system > Gut ...
AACGGCCGAAACATGTTGAGCAATCAATGAGTATTGAATAAATAATAAAATTAGTGGCATCAAGTTGGTTTTTTCTCTTTACGCAACTATAAAGATGATGCACGGTCCAATAAACTTAAGATTTACTATTGTTACTCAATTTGTAATGCAATGACAGCAACTGAAATCCGCATACCTACAAATCATTCAGAACAACTATACAGTGTGTATATTTCAGTTTCGTTTGTGGGATTTAGTCTGAAGGCAACGAGGAATGTAACGAGATTTCACTGACAAATGACAATTTACATGCAACCTTCCTTATTTCGCAGTTTTCGTTATGAACTCGACAGCCCTACATGGCAAGAAAAGGCATACATCAAAGCAATCTCAAAACTTACTAAGGGTTTCAGACAAGCCTATATTTATAAATTAATTATCATTTTTTAAATTACCAACCTCTTTTAATACAATTTTCACCAGTCATCGAAACCCCCTCCGCGACCCGTAGATTTACAACTACTGCTGCAAAGCAAGGAATTTAAATTCAGACCCGTGGTGCGCATTTTATATCTGCCTATCTGACATCCACGAAGAAAGTGACGTGCCACAGATATTAAAATGGTAGCCTGTCATCTAAACGTAAGATATTCATACATGATTTGTTTAGCGACGTTGTACTTAGCTCCGACGAAACAGTGTCGAATCAGAGGATTATTGTAAACAATAAATTGGAAAGAGCCGAAAGAAAGCAGCAGTGGACTAACTTGAAGCACTACCTTTGTCTTTTCTAGGTGTGACAGACGAATACTGCCAATAATATCAGGTCACTCAATATCCGGGCCAAGATTCGAACCGGGCACTTCTGAGTACTACAGAAGCTTTGTTGATTGGGACAATTTGAACGTCCTCACACTAAAATGCCGATAATGTTAATCTATATGTACCTACGTCAGTGTGACCTCGATATGAAGCAAGCATATCACTCTGAACCGTCAAGTACCTCCATGGACACAAGTCTTTTTGCGTAATTAATAGTTATGAACCTGCACAAAAGCTACCCGCATTTCATGGCCCCAAGGGATCATTATCCTATACACAAGAGCGCATCGCTGTTCCGAGATGAATACAGAATTCAGCATTATAAGAACTCCTTGTGTATTTAAAACAAATTTTAATTATATCCATCTAAGTTTCGGTACACCGTTCAGTTTTCTCCACTATTTATTACCAGTCTGATAATTTCAACGCGTTTTACTGGCTGCAGTTACCTCATTATCCAGTTTCTCGCTTTGTGAGAAAAAAAAAGTAATTAAAGAAAAATTAAAAACGTTAACATTTGCTCTGTGTACTGAGGAATAACAGGCAAACAGGGACACCAATAGAGAACTCAGATATCCATCTGTCTGCGGTTTTTATGATGCTGGCACAACATGTTCCAATTCTGCTGTCGGCATGTTCTATATCTCGAATGTTATTCCATTGAACTAAGAAGCAAACGCGAACCGCCAAAAGAAACTGCAGATGCGCCTTCACTGATTATATACTGTAGTTAGCAGCACTGAATTTAAAGATCAGAACAAAGGTGACCATGGGAACATTGCGCAGTGTGGTAGGTTCTTGTTTCACTGCAGCACATTAATTATTGTAAGAAAACGTTCTTCAATACGAGCTCTTGAAAGCGTCTTCATAACACAGTCAACAAGACACCATGAAACTTCACTTCATCCATCACATAAAGAAGTTCCCTCCGTCTCTGCACAAACTCCACTCAACTCTCTCCCTCCCGCCCTTGCTGAAAACAAAGAACTTTCGTCACAGTGGGGCGATACACAGTGCTATGGAACTGAGTCTGTTCGCCCTCCCAAACAAGCCACGCCTCTAAAGAAACTATTCCTGCCTGGGTTAGTCGTTTTGGTTCTTCAGTCATTTTACGATACATGCCAACCACTGAGAATAAAATATACTGCGGATGGTAGTCCTGTAAAAGCAGGAGAGACAGGGAAACCTTAAGAATCAGACAACAGGATGAATAATACGACAATATGAGCAGCTTCGTAAATTGTAATTTGTATCAAACAGGCTATTATTGTGATGATCAGATCGAAGTGAATGGTATGGGCAGGCATGTAGCATGCATGGCGGGTTAACAGTAACAAAGGATTTAATCTGGGATCTAAGAGAAAGAAACTTCGCATGTTAACCTTTTGGCACCGGATTTATTTTTTAAATTGTAGCACATTCTCTATATAAAATGTGAATAACACAGGAACCAAATACGTTATATTTATGAAACAAACTGCATTTCGAAGAGGAAAAAACGGAGAGTTTATACCATGTTTAAAATATTCAGTACCTATATTTGTTGCATAAATATATGAAATGCAATGTTTAGAGGTTAGCGGTGCGGTACGACCATTATAGTCGTCGTTAGGCGTCAAAGGGTTAATATGCACGATAGGCAACACCCAGATACCATTTCACTCGCGGAAATCGCTTCTATGTTGATTTAAGGTTGCCGGCAACAACCAAACCTACTCAGGTCGTCACATAAAGTGCTCGTTACTTTTGACCAATTCTAGCAAAGTCAGGATTTCTCATACAGATTTTATTAATTCCTCATCATCAAATTTGATGGATAAAGATTGGTACAGCCGGAGCAGCGCTGACATGTAGACAAACGGAAATGCGGTTGGACATGAAGCTGACAGGCGGCCGTCGCAACATATTTCCTACACGCAAGTGTAAAGGTCAACAGTTTTGACCTTCTTTAAGATATCTATACGCAAACACAGAGCTCCCGGATCGAGCCCTCTTCTTGTGTCGAATTATTGTTATATTTCGCTAGACGTTCTTCTGGTGTAAGGTGTAAATATTTGGTATAGGTCTAAAGTACATTGCGGAAGTTTCCTATACTCCTTTCTTCAGGTGATTTGGTATTGTTTTTACTAAAACTCTTTTTCCTTTTTATGCTCCGCACTTAACGCCGTTTGCCCCCAGACCCAATATACATATTAAACAATGCGCGCAAATTCATTAGTACGACGCCGAAGGCGACTACGAGTTAGTGAACTACTAAGATTAGAAACTCACACTCGAACATCTTGCTTAAAATCGGAAGCAAACGCCACTGAAAAAGCCGAGGAACCTGAGCCTGAGACTAAGGACAGGACCACGACGGTTTGGAAGTTGACTGAGGGACTAGCAAATAAAAGTGTTAGAAGACTTTGGTTTCAAACGGGCAGGGAACAGCAAAAACTAGACAAGGATTTGTGACGATATTTGCTTCTTGTGAGGAGATTCTGAAGGAGAAGTCTTTGTCTCGTCAGACTTCAGTGCTTGATATCTTCGAGCCATCTTCATGGACTCTTGCATCGCCACGTGTATTGTTCGACACTGGAGTTAATGATCCAGATGACCCTCCGACACTTCACGAGCAAGTGCCTTGCCCTTAAGTTGTCATTTCGTATTTCTTGTAACTTTTCATACGTATGAACATTTTTCTTCGTCGAACTGGATTATCTGGCACCATTCACCCCATTTTAACGATACATCTGTGGAGAAATCCGTCTCAGCTTTGCTAACGTCGCCGGCCACGGAACCACCTACAACGTAACTTCAGGATATGACTGTGGTACTAATGAAACGAATAAATAAGCGAATCGCTACGAATGTATTACCCGGTAATACTTTATAAAGAAAACCCTGTCCAGGATTTACGTATTTATGATCGAAATATCATCGTACAACTTATTTACAAATGTAATACTCTTTCGAGGTTTAAGGTTCCCGCAGCGACACTGATACAGAGATTCAAGTCATCTGGGATATGATGTCATGTTAATTGGCAAATAGTGCACGACGTTTCGGAGGAGAAATTCTGCCTAAATCTTCCGTTCCCGCGCTGTCCAGGAAGGCACGTTTCAGTTGTTTTCACCACTCACGGAGCGGGACTTCCCGATTAAGGTAAATATTTAGTACCGAAAACATTCCACGTCCAATCAACTCAGGCGCAACTAAACTAAAGAATACAATACGTGTGTCAGTACAGTGTTAACCAGGCACGCGAAGATAGAAGTAGAAGGACCGACATTAGGTCATTCTTGTATTTGCAATGCACAGTGTCCAATAGAAAATGTTGTGATAACGATATAATTGTCACAGACCAGCACAGACTAAATAACTAAAGGGAATTTGTGAGGAGCTAACAGTGAAGCACTTAGTCAAAACGTTAAAGACCCTTCACGGCAACGGCACTGCAGTAAGTTGTCATTACTGCCCGACAATGAACCCTATCCTGAGGCACGTAGAGCGATATACCCCAATCCCCCAAAACCTCCTCCTTGAAGAATGTTTTCCATATTATCCTCTTATATTCTTACTGGTCTTCTAAGTGGGCTGTGTCTTTCGGTTTTCTTATTAGAACTGTGCATGCACATCGTGATACTCCCAGTACTGTGCCAGTTTGATCCAACGTGCTGTCTGTAGCATGTGCAAGAAGCTCTAGTTTAGCAACTGTCCACTTAATTTGCCTGCTCGGCCACTCCAACAAGTACTACCATTTCCTTAGATAGTTTAGCATCGTATGGCGTATTTCAGAAACAATGAGAACAATGCGTACCTAGGGATGCTGTGAGCGCTCTGCAGCATCTGGCAGAAGGGACTGCGAAGAACAAGAGGCACCTCAATAATCAAATCCGACCTCCTTAACCATACCCAACAAGACAACAATGTACGTATTAAAGTAACATTAGACGCGCGTTCGATTAACCAACGTTGACGTGGAAAAGCAAAATCTATTGCAGTATATTGAGTACATGTCTGTAGCCTTAGTTATCCAGTATGCAAAACGCATGCGTCGTACTATATTCATATCTGTGGTCCATCTGGCACTACATTATTTTGACAAATTACATCAACAAAAGTACGACTTTTACAAATTGCAAATTTAACTCATGTTTTGATTTGTATCAGCACGCAGAGTAACGCAGTTGTCAGTTTCACACACACTGAGTTTTAGTGAATACATTCCACACCTTAAGTTCAAGATCAGCATTTCTGAAGTAAAATTATTATTACGTGTGAATAACAGAAGATGGCCTCGTTATGTTTTAGAGAGAATGAGACAATCAAACATGTTGATGGACGGAGAGAATATTTTATTTTATGCATTTATGAAAAAGCAAGAGTCAATTAAACATAAACAATTAAATGAAATTGAGAAGTACAGAAAAAGAGTTATGACATGGGGCACGGCTCGCACTCTTCCCAATTAGTTGACTGTATCGTTCTATGTATTGTTTGTGTCGATTGTGTTATTCTATGTATTGTTTGTGTATAAATGTGTACTGTACTAATGCCACCGGGTGTCAACTCAATTGAAATTAACAAATATATCTGTGACAAAAACTGTATGCTTAACTGTGGTATTGGAATATTAGACAAAAGTTACAAGAAATTTCGGTGCTTCGGATATTGGATTTGACGGCCATCAGCGCGGGAAAGAAAGTGACAAAGAAAAGAAAGTAGATTGATGAACCAAATAAAAAGTACGGTAGCTAATACAAGAAAAGTTGTGGTAAAAAAACAGGAATGGATAGATAGGAACTAAGCAGAAAATCATTAGGTGAATCGAAGAGAATGGCGGTAAGAAGGAAACATGATGAAGAAATTTAATTAAAACAAAGTTAATAGAGAAGAAACCAGAAAATTCTTACGAAGTTACCACAGTTGTCAGCGGAACGGCAGACAGCTCAATCGTAATTGAAAGCTTTCCTTGACAGCTTATACGTACCTTAATTTACGAATCATGAAATGATCACTGTGTGCAGCGCTGTGCAGTTGAGTTGTGCGTTACTTGTTACAGTTACGGAAATGACATGCACATGTGTAGCTAACACATCGTATAGGGCTATGGTAACCACCATAGCGTCACCAAAACTTTTAAGCCAACAGAAAATATGAGCAGGAACGGGGAAAAGAACACGGAGTAGGAGGAAGAGGAGGAGGACTACATATCCTGTGGCAATATGAAGGACAGCGGAGGTTAGGATGATTTCGGTTGCGAATTTGGAAATTGAGGGTTTTTGTGAGGTATTAGAAAGGAGAATATGTTCCCTGTGTACAGGGACGGAGTATGAGCTACAAATGTTTCTGCAATGTGCAGAAATCTAATGGTGGTAAGGACATTTTGAATATTAACTGGTTATTATAAGGGAGTACATGGCGAATAAGAAATTAATTATATGTAATAAAATATCAGAACTGGGAAAAAGAAGGTAAAAGTTAGGTCAGGTAATTAAAATGAAAAAGTGCGCAAGGAATATGGCACGAAATTTGAAGGAGAGAAGGAGGAACTGCTGCGAATAAGGACGGAAAGAATACAGATTACAGATACAAAACACGTAATAGAATGTGACAGAAAACGTAAACTTCAGTAACGGTATGGGCACTGTAGGAAACAGGATGTTATCATTTGCTCTTCTTGCAAATATGATTGTAGGACCCACAAATAAAAAATAAAACCAAAGAACGAAAAGGGTCTGGCATAAATCTTTATGTAAGCCATACCGTTGTATTAAGTCTTTTATTTGTCCAACTAATGCATACAAACTATTATAAAATTTTTGGACAGTTACAATCATTTAAAATTATAATAGTTGCTCCAACATGTTTCGGTTTACAGAAACCATCATCAGGGAGCTCTCAGCCTGTGCTTCGCTAAAGTTAGAATGTTGAATTCGGGTACATATCGTTATTTGAAGTTATCGGTTTTGTGGCTGTATAAGCAGCCACAATACCGATAACTTCAACAGAAAGGTAATGACAGATGCTGTAGGATAAGAAAGTGTAATTTTGGAAACTGATAAAAATACTAGACGCCTAACGGTGAAAATTAGTTCATTGCAGGGTTGTTATGATTACATTTTAAATTTTGTGGTCTCGAAAATATGTCTAACGCTCATTCATATTCACTTTTTTTTTTAAAAATTTCATTAATATTGTCATTTTTTTGCACATACTCCCAGTGAGCACTCACTAGACTTGAGGTTCATGATTTTCAGTTATTTTGGAATTTAGTATGGATCTGAAGATAACAATACATGTTTGCCTGTCACACATATCTTCAAACTGACTTAAAAACCCGCGAATTAAAACACATAAATGAGGGGAAAATCCTATGTTTTCAGGTGGTAAAAATGTAACCAAATTAATGAAATAAACAAACAAAGCAGTAAGCCTAAAGAGAGCAGAGCAGATTACCGCTTTCATAAGTGCTCACATCAGAAACTCCTGTTGGATTAAGTCGCTATGACCATGAATTTTCATTTCATTGAACAAATCAAGGAAAACCTTACTGTCGCAATTCAGTCTCTCTGGAATATGTACATACGAGAATTTTAATATTTTCTTTAATCTCATACAATATTTATATTTCTTTTTATGCATAGAAGATGTATATAAAACAGACAGCACTAACTCAAATAAATATTCAGAATGTAGGCTAGTGCTCTGAAATTATGACGTTCGTCAAGATATTTTTAAAAATTTCACAAAAACTCTCTCGGTGATGGGTGAGCAGAGCTGGTAACTTATGCGTGGCAGTGCGTGTTTTCATTGTGGCGAGAATTCATTACGTATACTGAAGAATGGGAATTTTTTTTACACAACGTTCTAAAATAAAATTCTGAAATTAGACTTCTTAAATGGACAGCGAATTTTCAAAAGAAAAATAAGATTCACTCGCCCTGTTCCAGTATGAAGTGACAGTAAATTCAGTGCACTGTAGCAAAATAATTTGCTCAAAGCCTCTTTCCGAGTTAGAACCAGAAAGGCAATGTCAGAGTAACACAATATTGAGGCGAGTTTGCGTAAATATTATTACAATGGAAAGGCAAAAAGGGTTAAATATTAAGAGCGATGTGTCTGTATTCTTGCCTTTGTCATCTTGCATGAAATTCGAACATTTCTTGATTCACTTTTATTGTCACATAAGTCCTGTTGGGCTCTGCTAGATTCTTCCACATTGTCTCATCAATGGCAATGGCACGAGTTTCTGATAAAAGTTACTATGTGTGTCTTGGCTTTCTCTACAACTTTTGCCTGAAACACTTCTCACTATTAGAAGAATTCAGCGAAATATAATCATAACTGTATGTGTATATTGGTATTCATGTAAAGTATCCGTTATTCTAGTCAGATTTTAATGAAAACTCAATATTCTCGAAACATTTTCGAAAACTCCTCAAATATCAAATTTCATGAAACTCCGTCCAGTGGGAGCACAGTTGTACCATACGGACAGACCGACAGATAGACAGACGGACGGACGGACAGATATTACGAAGTTAATAATCGCAGTTCGCAATTTTGCAAACGCGCCTTAAACGGCTATTTGTATTTATTTTCATGTAATTAAAACACTTGTAGATTCGATCTACCTACAGAAGACGAGAAAAGCAGAACAACAGGAGCAAACATTCGTGTCTGAAGCGGAATTCAGATTTCAACTCCGGAATGCTTCGGCCAAATTGGCATATTCACCCACCTGACAATACACCTCTGACGCTAGTATCGTGCTACATACTGATAGTAGTATATACTGATATTGATATATTTGTTAACTGCAATTGGGTTGACACCCAGTGGCAGTAGCACAGTACATATTTACACACAAACAATATATAGAACAACACAACTAACAAATATGGTTGGAAGGCTTTCTGGGATTCTTACCCAGAGTGGTCACACTAAGATTAACGATGAAATAACTGCGTAAAAATTATCTCCTAATGGGGAGAGTGCAGGCCGTGCCCCGTCTTTGTGAGTTATACCGTGGCATTTGCCTTACAACTGAGGAAAAAGCACGGAAAAACCTCAGTCAGGGCAGCCGAAGAGTGTCAGTTGGCATGATGATGCCAGATGGCACTGTACTTGCCTTTAGACGTGAAATTTAAAAAAACAGGACTATAATTGTCCGCTTTCAACTCCGAGACGTCACTCATAAGCATCGTTAAATTGCAAAAGATTAGCAGCCTCGGAGTTACAAAAAATTATAAAGAAATCAGCTGAATGAGACTAAGGTCCAAAAGTTATAATGTGTAGGCGCCTCTCTAAAATTACATGCAAACTTAACCCTTGTTTTACGCCCGAAATATTTGACGCCTTTTTGATGTAACGGCCCTTGTAAATACACGCAACTTCCAAATTTACACCCTCTCATTTTCGGCTTAACGCACTTTCGCTGGAGGTGCTCTATTAAGCTTTCGAATTTTAGACGAAACTGTACTTATCCTGGCAGAAAATATTTTATTGCTTTTCTCCTTCCGCCAGGCAAATTACAGGATAGCGTCCTAACCGGGTCACAACAGCCGTCTTCCAAATCATTATCACTTCAACACATTCTCCCCACCCTATCATTGACACTATCTACGTCATTAAACAAATCACAAAAATGTATTAAGTGTTAAAATTAATAATATTTATAGCACGAAACAACAAAGAATATTTTTATTGGAGCAATTAATGAGTAATATTTTTAGAGCTATGTGGGCCGGGTAGCTCAGTCGGCATAGAGACTGACTATGGGATAGACGGTCTGGGATCGAATCCCGGTAAAAACGAGATTTTCCACCCGTCCAGACCGGCCCTGGGGCCCACCGAGCCTCCTGTAAAATGGGTACCGGGTCTTTCCCGGGGTAAAGTGCGACCGGGGCGTGCTGCTGACTACTCACCCCCTTCTAGTAGAAGAGTAGAACTATACCTTTACCCACCCTCTGGGCCACAACTGGCCTGTAACGGGATCACTTTAACTTTACTTTATTTTTAGAGCTATATGAATTTACGATGTTCTGAATTCGCAACTTGTATCGTGGATCCAAGAAATTAGTTTAGAATTTCCGATATAAGTCTTTGAACAAAACAAGTGGTACATAATTTTGATACATATGTGCCGTACGTGTCTTATGCACAGAGGTTATGAGAGTGGGTAATGTGAAAATGCTTCACGATCATATTTCAGGGCGTGCGTTTGGCACTACATGTCTTAAAATTCTAGGTTGAAAAAATCCAACAAGATGCAACAGTTTGCAGATATTTATTTACTACTAAATTACTCTACATGTTTCGGGCGTCCATCGCGCCCATCGACAGGAGTACATAAAACTGTAGTTGCAGCATCTGGTACAGATCATACTAATACCAAATAAGGACTGACTGGGGACTGTCGGTTGAGGAAACTTGCTCCCCAGATAGTATGATCTGTACCAGAGACTGCAACTACAGTTTTATGTATTCCTAATGATGGGCGCGATGGAAGCCCGAAACATGTAGAGCAATTTAGCAGTAAATAAATATCTGCATATTGTTGCATCTCGTTGGATTTCTTCAACCTAGAATTACGATGCACTGAACCACGAATATAAAAAAATATCTTAAAATTATGTTCTCTTGTATCTAAAGAGACGCGCAGTTCCTATTCCCTGAAAACATTGTCATAGATAAGACTGCTACTGAGTTAACGTGAAGGAGATGAGCGTAGTTTGCAAACATGTACAGTACCTGGATCGGAAATTATTAATTTGCAGGTTTTGGCATTAACTGAGTTTAACTGCTACAGTGAATTAGAGAAGAACTGACTTCAACTACAAAGAGCAAGACCAGCAATTGCATTACTCATACAGATGCCTGTATGAATAATCTACTTAAAATGAATTATGAAATATCTCACTTAGACTTTTTACACAACGTGTGTTGACTCAGCGATCCGACACGAGATTTCTGTGACAAGATTGCTGGACGAAATTTGAGGTACCATTATTCTTCGATTGGAAACCTATTCCACCGTGCTATAAATGCATTACAGTCAGTGTCGTATATTTTCCATTATCTCTATCATATTATCTGCGCTGCGGAACATTGCCCCTTTTACAAAGAGAAATAGACAGTAGACGCAACCCTCGTTTTATTACACAGGGATGATTTAATTTATGTAACACGTGTTTTAATGACTTCACACAGGAAGCCACACCTACCACTGTTACGTACCGATGGTAGCAATTATTTCATTAAGGGTAAGTAATTCTCATGAAAGAAGTCTTAAAGCTGAGGGACAAGACGTCGGACAGCTTCAATTAGCGACATCTCTCTCCGACATTGCTAGATAATTATTGTGAGTAAGGTGCTTTACTAAACCGTTTTCCTGCACTCCCTTTTGCCTTGTAAAGTTGAGGGTGACATAAAAAGAGCGACGACAACTGAATTCTAAGTAACTATTAACTTTCTACCTACAACAGTATCCTAATTACCTAGGTAACCTATACTTAATAAAAAATAAAAGTACAACAACCCTGCTGCCAAAGGTAGCCACCAGACACAATTCAAAGATTTCAAGACACTTCATTTGGTAAAATGTTTCTTTTTCTTAAACGTTATATATTTCATTCCGTTTATTATTTTAATCACATGAGTCTTTTACACCACACCAACTGTATACAAAAGTGACTAATTTGGTGTGTTCCCTGATGATGGACCCCTGCAGACAGAAATATGTAGGAATGTTAAGAGTTATGTTATAATATAATTATCTAAGGAGCAAGTCTATGCATGTTGTTGTTTTCTTGAACGCTGATTTGGTTAATAGTTTATTTAAGACACTGTTGGTAGCTCAAACAACATGGGGTTATTTTTAATGACAATGAATAGAAACTGACACAGAAGTATCAGAAACGGCCGAATTTGAAGCGCCATCAATGCATTTGTATGGACGGACTCAGCAAAACCAAGAAAGCATCAGGTTATTTCGTCTATAGGCGCCTTCTCAACATGAAAAAGTGCTTTTTGCCGACTGCGACGTCCTGTGTCAGTGACTTCAAATTTAATATTATCCTCCCTGTATTTAGCCCACGCACTAAAATTCAGTTTTAATGTCTTTTTTCTCTCATAATGGGAATATTCAGGTCGACGTGACCGTAGGAATTCACAAATGTATATGAGAAATTGTTGGATAGAATCAAGGTTGGGTTACAGGATATCCAGCCTGCTGCTTGTCTTTGTAATTCCTACATTTTGAGTTAAGCAGCCGAATGTCAATATAGTGGCTTCAAATGGGCCCCTTCCACTTTATAAATCCTTACCTACTTACAGTTAACTGGTATATTCGAATCTTATTAAATCCTACTTAACGTCTGTAATAGAATCAGCGTCATTATACTTTCTAACACAACTGTTTCGAATTTTACGTTATTCACACCGCACAATTCCTTACATTCAACATATTAACAAACGAAAAGCACCAAGTAAAATAAAAGAAAATACAAATCATAAAACACACTTCAAGTTAAGTGCCAACTGCTTCATGTTTCGGCACCAATATGCCATCCTCAGGGCGTTTTTGACAACAAAGTATCACGACCCCAATCCATACTTTAAGTGCTAGTCGTCTTCATTTTTACAATTAAAATTAAGAATTAAATATATTTAATATATTGAAAGAAATCTGTTTTGCATTTCCATAGACCCGTGTTCAGCCCACTACACTCTCTTTGATTCTTCGAAATCGCTAGAGCGGTACTTTACTCATACTGCCAGTGACAATTAGCATTACACTTATAGTAACATTTTATACGTGTGCCCTGCCAAACAGCAGGTACGGAGCGTTAGACATTTATGAGAACACGTAAGTTAAGTACTGTATTAATATTGCATATATCTGCACTTGTGAAATTCATGTGCGAAAATTTAGACATTTATGAGGACACGTAACGTAAGTATTGTGTCATGCGTGAACGTCTAGTGCGAAGAGTTAAATATTTGTGAGAATATGAAGCGTAAGTGTCTTATTAATATGGCGCTGTCCATACAGGAAGCGTGGACAGTTGTTGAAACTATACGGAAGGATACAGCTTGTCTCAATTCGTGGATCCATGGCTCCTTGTAAGGGTCCCGCTAGTGTAGGTTCTGCCTTTCCCGTTTCTAAGTGAAGAAGGAAACACATCCAGCCTTCGAAACTCTGTGGGTTCTTACATTCAGACCATGGGCAGTATTTAAATTTCAGTCACGACTGTCACCCTGTGACATCGTCAGGATCCTTCAAATGAGCATGAATACTGTTTGTGCCTTGAACAGTTCGAATCACGTACCAAGCACTGCATTACCCATTCACACTAGATAGTGACAACATGGCTTTAATTTTCTTGTTTCCACACAACACATCCAACGATTATATCGTCTCGTGATGAGAACTTAAAGCGTGTAATGAAAAAACAGGCGTTATATTTGTCTAGCAGGTGCACAAAATATGAACAAATAAAAAAAATCTGTGCACGGGGAAACAAAAGCTCTTGAAACAAGAACGCTGGTATAAATTCACCAGCGGTGCTGTACCGTAGAATGCTACGCCGAGATCAATAGACAGCCTGCTACACGCCACTGCAGTGTATCTCTACTGCCAGATAGAAGCAAACGATACCAAACCGCCTGTTGGGCGTTGCGTAGGTTTATTGTATGTTATATATATAGCCAGCTCGAAATGTCTACACAAAACGAGAGATGCTCTTATGAAACAGTAGGAGAATTCATGAGCTGCCAAACATGTTTATTTGGTTAAAAATTTTGTCTAAAACAATTCTGTCGAAGGTGGATATAAAACGTTGGGTATGATGTACATACAGCCTTCAAAACATGTTATATGCGAGTCTGATTCATTATTGTTTGCGTAAAAATATGTGCATGTACTTCTTACGTACTGTACGTTATAAGACACAAGTAGTGACTCAGCTGTGTAATGTCTGATGTTTTTAAGGATAACTGTGTCAAATAAACAATATTGTAGGCTGCAGCTCAGTGTAGTATTGGGAAAACATTCTGTCGTTTCGGAAGAATACACTCCCTCCAGATTTTGGGCAAACTTTCTCACTCGAAGCCACGCAGTGAGTGAACCGAAGCGTGCAGAGGAAAACAAGACCGCTCTGTCAAAATAAAAAATCCTCAAACTTTAATTTTTATGAAAACTGATAACTGGAACAAAACAAATCTGTCAAAATTACTCGAATTATATCTTCTGTGTTGTTACGTCGTGTTAAGTTTTAATGACGTTTCGAACAAATATATTGCCTTCATTTCAGGATCAAGAATTACGAAAAAGATATGTCTTTTTTTGCAATGCCTTACCTTGGGTACGTAAACATTACGGTGCTTCGAAACGTCGACGCTAATGTGCCAGTGGAACGGCGCAACATACCGGAAGACTTCAATCTTTAACAACATCGCTGTGAGAATCTAAAATCTCGCAAAGTAATTCCTACTTGCTTACCTCAAAATAAGCAGCATTTCTCGTTGAATATTTATAAAGTGACTATTTACATAGTTAAAAGTCACCACTGTAACGTGAAAAGCAACGAGGAAACAGCATTCAGACAGGAAGTGTAAACAAAGAAGAGGAAACTTAAGATTTCTTGGAGGAAGCGTCGTATACGTCACACACAACGAACGACCCGGAATGTGTAGAAAAGCACCATATGTGCGTGTGGAACAACAAAGCGGGTCACGCTGACTCTGAATATTAACAGAGAATTTATGCAGTATTTGTTGCTCTGCACATATACATCGAATATCATCACCATAATAATTCAACCTGCAAATTAGGTAAACTAAAACACTGTGGAATGCGCCAAACATGCATTTTTTTAATTATAGGACACTTCTTTGAGAGTAATTCCATGGTGAAACATTGAGGATTTTACTGTGTTATCGCGACTAGCTATCTTCGTGAAAAGTACGAATTTTTGGAATTTCCGCGGGAATATACGCAAGTTTTCCAACATAAATGTTTCGAAAATAAAGGACACGCGTATTACATTGGTTGCAATGGTCCAATGGTCTTTGGAAAGACTTCAGAGCTCCAGTTCCAAATTAACAGCAAAAATAAGCGATAAAACTTTCTGATGTGGTTCTGGAATCGCAAGTAACAAGTTTCAAAAATAAGCAGCCAATTTCTATTGTAAAACCGACCAGATACACAATTTCTCAATTTATTTTGGAATAGTACACTCTACATGTTTCGGACGGTCTGGTGGCTGCCTGCTAGTAGGAAGCCACTAGAACCTGCATGGCATATACGTGATGCTGTATGTACAGTCTTAAACTCTTGATAATGGACGGACAGACCGTCCGAAACATGTAGAGCGTACTATTCCAAAATAAATTGAGAAATTGTGTATCTGGTCGGTTTTACTATAGAAATATATCACGATGCACCGTCCCATGTACGTCAAAGTAGCTTAATTCTTTAGGAATCCTAAGTTGTAGGGAACATACTGTCGAGTAATACTGAACAACTTACGTTTCCAAATTTCCATAGCGGTTGTCTATTAATTGCTGCCCTTCAATGTGGTTTCTGGACAGGCCGGAAATTGATTATGTAATTATTAACTAGAATAACCCACAAATCCATTATTAGAATTAAAAGAGAAAAGGTGTGTCAATTAACGCATGGCTTGTGTCTGCTACATAATGCACTTATTAAAAAAACAAGCGAATATCGCGTAGATAGTTGGACAAAACCAAGCATTAAAAAAAAAATTCTGCTAAGTTCTATTTTCCACGGAAAACTTAAGGCCCCTGTTTTAACTGAGTGACTCTTACACTAATCGAGCACAAGACCTACCACATTTACCATCAGAAAATTAAGTACATTACTGAGGAAGGTGTTATTTAAAGTTTATATTTTGCGAGGTAGTCACAGAACACCCATGAAAATTGTGAAAAATCTTAGTGTTACTATTCATATAGAACAATGTAGTTGATTCGCACGTTTCAGAGAAGAAAGTTTTTTTTATTGTCGAGATTCGAGTTTCCGATCTTCCAGTACCGCCTGACGAATAAATAATCTAAACAGGTTACGTACAAGGTAAGTATTTATTTTTAAAATATCATGTACCCTGGTGTCTAAAGGTTGATAGATAGCCTACCCCATTCACCAACTACCACGAAAGGTTTCAAATATGTAAAAGATATATATATATATATATATATATATATATATATGTATATATAAACTTTCAACATTAAATCGAAAGATAAGAGATGGTAAACTGGGAAAGAATCAATAATTGAATAAATGACTGAATTTAGTATTTTATTCTGAGTAAGAAAATACTTAATTTTGGTGACAAAATAATCATCAGCCAATGCTTTCCTTCGAGAATTCTTAGCAACAGAGCGCGAATGTGTAACTAATTTGTCTAAGTCGTCAGGCGCATGCTCAGTTAAACTGGATTCGATTTAAGAGTAATTGAATGTCACAATATCTACCTCGTACATGCATAGGCGTCTAACTGGCGAAACACAAATACCAGGTAATCTACTGACAAGCTGATCCGCAATATAGTTTTATCTCAGTAACTGTCATTGTAGTTAACTGTAAAATTATCGTATCTTCATTATGTAAAATATATCAAGTCCCTTGATTGAAACCACAGTTGTGTTCCTGAAAGTGGGCATAAATCAAAAGAATGTACATCACAAAATATATTCCCAAAAGAAACAATAAAATAGTTAGAGGTTAAAAGTGAAAGAGTGCAGGCAGCCAAATGTCGTTAAACTGACAATGAGACGGCGTAAATTAAAATATTGTGTAAGTTTGCAAGGTGCATTAAAACAAAAAAGCTTAAAAAAAAGGGCTATGTGTAATTTGACATTAGAGATCCAAGAATATTATTATCCTAAGGAAAGCCACCAAAAAACCCCAAAATTGTTTTAAATGAAAAGCCAGTTTAAGAACTAAACACTCATAAATATTTGCTTCAAAATGTTGAGTCGAACAACAGTCTTCCGATATGAAGTAAATGCAGATATGTATGACAGAATTAAAATGAGGCTACGGAATGTGAAGAGGAGAAGCAGCTGAACATTGCTTGCTGTCGCGGGCAATAATGGAATGTACTGTATGACAATAAAAACTTCATAGTTGATCACAATTTGCAACTGATAAGCGCATTAGCTTAAATACTCGGAGAAGTATGGGGAATGTCGATTGGGTAACAGGTAAATTAATCTTGCAGAGGCCTGGACAGGCACTTAGGGCTCCAGGGGTTTGAGGCTCCCAGAATTTCTAGACCATCGGCACACGTAGGTGGTGGATTGTCATCCATATGCACCGGCCGCCTTTACCTCCCAAGATATATTTCTGTTAGTCGGTTCTGGCAGAGTTTCAGCCGACCGGAAGGAATAATCAGTGAAAAATTGCAATGACACCATCGGGAATCGAAGCTTCGACCTTCCCGCTTGTAACGCGAAACTATTATCAATGTACATTAAGGTCAGAAGAGGAGTAGTAAGGTTGCATGGCGGATGGGAATAAACCTTGGAGTCCGAACACTCCAATGAGACCAATCAATGACCACGATAAAGGACAAAAGAGACGTACGCCAGTGTGAGCATAACTTTCTACCTCATAAATCCAAAGTGTGACACAAAGAACTAAGATCAGAATGGCGTTCACACACACACACACACACACACACACATGCACATACGATATTACCTGCAGTAGTTGATATCAACCGAACATTTATATTCATATGACTGCAATGAATGCACCCATTCTCTCTGCCCCTATTGTGATTACACCTGAATAACGCACTCCGTCACTGGCACGATTCTCTGAATGCCCAGGGGAAGTGAACATCAGAGAGTAAGCGATTTTTTTTCCCCCGTGTAAGCGTCAAAAGTGCGGAAATTGAAATTGGAGGGAAGCGATATCAGATCCTCGGGGTACAAAGTAGCATCAATGGAATTGCGGACCCTGAACTCCATGCCAACTTCGCAATGCGTTATGTGTGCACAGGTCTGCACAAGATGCGTGTTCCCCGTAAACTTTAGCCGCCTTCGTTATTGTAAAATGCTTATTCCAATCTCAGGCAGAAGTGCAGTAAACTGTAGGCGACCGGTTTTGGTGGGCAGCTATGAAAATATACGAGAGCAGCATCCATTCTTTGGCGATTCCATGATTGCTTTAGTATGACTGGACTAAATAGATCTCCGGAATATTTGCGTGAATTGAATTAAAAGGAACTAACTACAATGGAGCGCTGAAAGTTCTACGAATATCACAAAATAGCATTTGTATTTATGATTATCTTCTCCAGACTGTAATATCCTAGGAATATCCTAACACCTACACACTCTAAAGCACGGGTCAGAACCCGCGACTTGCGCTTGAAATATATTTTAGAGAAAGACTTTGGAAGTTAAAATTTGACGCTGAATAATTTTCTCGGGTACTCCTACTTTCTCGGATGACTTTCCCTGATCAGAAGATCGGAACAGGTTGGGCAGGTGTTTACAACTCGTTGTGTTTTACAGGATGGGTAAGAAGTCACCGTACATATACACGCTACGCACTCAAAATCAATTTAATTTCTCACAGCACAGTGGTTGTTGTTTCCATTCAGCGTTCCCCAGTAAACTAGACGAGGAAACGATCACTGGACTTGGAGTACCAAAGTCAACAGTGCGAGACAAAGAAAGACTTGAAAGTGAGCGCGTGGTGTTATGGTCAAAGAAGGATCCCAGTGTCAGGCAGGGGCTGGAACATAATCCACTGCATGTGATGACACGGGCGGGTACGACATCAGATTTTCTGACTGGACCTTAGTTGTCGTTGGGCCTTGGAACACGGCACCTTATTCGGCAACGTTGGAGACGTGCTCTAACCTCGGCTCAGAGATAAAGGACTTATGGACGACGTGTGGCTGCAGCACGGTGGGGCACAAGCACACTTCGCTCTTTCTTTGCGCAAGACGTTTAGAACGAACGTTATGTAAGCCGCCGGATTGGCCGTGGTTCACCATAAAAAATGGCCACCACCTAGTCCTGACAATACGACATCGGACAATTCCTTGTGTGGTAGTATTAAGGGAAGGGTGTCTGTACGTCCCGTCGCCACACCACCAACAGAGTTTCGTTGAGCTGTGGAGGACTATTTTTACACCATTACTTCACAAATGCTCCGAAGCATGTCACAGAGACCATGGAGGCACATCCGCTTGTTTCTGTTGCATCAAGGATCTTCTGAACATGTAACCAAAAAGTGTATAAGTGATCCAATTTAATTATGATTGCACATGGCTTGGTGTACGGTGACTTCTCGCCCATCCTGTACATTCACCTGGTAAACTGGACAGATGAACCGTCAATACAAAGCACAACGTTCGAGTAACCACTGAATGAGTGAATGTTTTCGAGAAACACTACACTATTTATCTTACTTTTATCATCTTACGTAAAAGTAGGATTGAAACAATAAACTGGATCCTTCAGTCAGTTCTTCTTATAAATATAAATTACTTTTCACGCGAGGGAAGACAGAATTGCAGTTTCGCAATGTCTGCATGTGAGTGTTTTGTAACTCATTTACTTCACTCTTGAATTGACTTGAGACCTAATATCCTCTTTCGAATCAAATAAAAAGTTTGTGCTATTATGTTTACAACAGTCTGAAAAATAGCTTCAGATATATTAGTATCTTACCTATTAATTATGTATTTAGTTCAATCTTGGAGTAACAAATATTTAAAATGTGATTAAATAAAAACAGAATATATAAGCCAGTTTCAAAAATTGTCAGTATTTGATTTAATAGTCTTGCAGACAACCGGCTTTATATATGACAAGAATCTGAAATTTTAGGACGAGGACTAAAACTTGTGCTGTTATCAAAACACAATTTTTAACACAAACAACCACAAAAAACAGAAATACAAACGTCCAAAGAAGGAACTAAGACACTATGAAATTCAGTCTACAGCCGACATTCCATTGTCTCCATGTGTATTCATAGCATAAGCCTATAAAAGCAAAGGAACGTAGTTACGTTTACAGTACGTTAAGAAACAATCAATTAAACGACCGAAATAGTCACAAAGTACATTCGAACGTATTAAGTAAAAACTGAACGCCTGGCAACCTAACCACAGTACATTCTAAAAGATTAAGATTGTTTTCTTAACAATACTATAACAATTCTGACCCTAATATTTGAAATATTGAAAACTACGTTAAAACTACAGCTGGGTCAGAAGTCCGGTAGTAAATATCATAATATATCAAACAGGAGTAAGCAAAGGGGTATATTGATAAAAATACGATTAAAAATGATTAATTATTGATTTATGTACACAGGTAACATACTGCATTTTACACTGACAACTTGAAAAATCTGGTACATACGTTACGGTCTTCTCGTGACCAATTTGATCGAAACATGTAAATCTATGGCATAATAAATGATACAGCATAGAACCTATTGACATGCAGTCTACGAACTACATCTGTTGCCTGAAGGTTGCCTAGTTTAATTCTTATACATATGGTCCAGAATTAAACTACAGGATTCCTTCTTAGACTGTACGTTTGTTACTAGAGATTCAACCCTTGAAACCGGGACGGAAGTTCTTCCAACTAGGTCTGTCCCTTTACAAAAAATATCAACAACGTTTAAATAACGCAGGATGATGTAATACTAAATTGAATTACATGTGTCAAGATAAAAGGTCCTGGAAGGTTAATTGCAAACAAACCCTTTAATCAGGACAAACCTTCCCTTCGGCACGGCAGGTATTCGATACAGCCCAAGCTTAAACAAGCTGTAATGAGGCAGTGTTAATGACGGGAAAATCCATTAGATGAAGGATCTTAATATACCAACTGTTGAAACCTCGCATTCCATCTGTTCTTACAAGTGTCCATTGCAAAACAAGTTTGAATGTGGGAGCATACAGTGCCCGCGCCATTTTCGGGCATCGAGGATTCGAAAGCCTCTAGTCAGTGACTCCTCTAATTAAATTTTCATCGATTATACATCCTTACTCTGCTGACCTGAAGCAATTTAACTCTGCACATCACCGATGTTCAAGTTAACGTTCCAAATCGGAAAACTAGAGAGGCTCGTGTGTAACCTAGAACTCTTTGGTGGACATTATAATACACTATAATGGTATCATTAATGAATAAAAGGGATCTTGACAACGAAAGTACCAAATTGTCTGCAAAAATATTCGTTACTTTCCAAAAAGGTGACGTTCCCCTCGATTATATGTAAAAATTTGGTTTCAAGTTTACAAATAATAGATTATATCTCCATTACAAATACTAACCTGTTAATGCTATTTAGCGAAATAATCGGCACTTGCGAGAATCACATGAAATATAAAAACACATGTGTGAACAGTATAAAGTTCTTGTTGTTACAGCAGTTAGTATATATAAAACTGAATTACATACGAGTATCACACTTTGTCATCCTGGAATGTGACATTTCTTATAATGTATGTAAAAGGCGAAAATACCTCTATAGTGCTTCAAAGAAATATGTGGATCGATAAAGCGAACATTACATGACAAGTATGGAACCAGACAAGTGCTGACAAATGGTTGTCAAAATAACACTTTTGAGAAGAAGATTAACCTGAATTACATATAAAGATTCAGTTCGCACTCCGCCTCAGCTATAAAAAGCAACCAGCTGATTTCGGATACATAAAAAATCGCTGTTTATTTTTTGAGATCCACACTAAACACACAAACGTATTCTGCGGAAAGAACGTATAATTTTTTCCCGTTAAACCTGGTGACACCTGAAGCAACCACAAGGCATTAAGCGGTAACCAGTTGCGTGAAAGTGAAAGAAAAGTGGTTAAGAAGTCGTACAGAAGCGTAAGCATAGGAAATTACATTACTGTATCCAGAAAGTCGCAATTTATAAAATTCTTTGTATTTCTAAACGACGCAACAGAGCAGGTTCTTTCTCCCCTTCCTATCTGAAGACGGAAGAATATTCATCCCCCGAAACTTGCGGGTTATTAGCAACACGAGGCGACGGGCAGTGTTCCAAATGTGTCACGTCTGTGACAGCACAACACCGTAAAATTCCTTAAGGATCTATCGGAGCAAGAAGGTTTAGTAGCAGTCATAGTATTGAAGCAATAAACCAGCTGACACTATAGTACACTCGAGAGATCAGTATTGTATCTGAAGCATGACATGATTAAGAAGATTGCTAACCTTTCAAAGCCTGGTGGTTAGAAAACAGGTCACCGACTTTCATGGCGAAAATCTCGCATCTTGCCTATTACACAGTGTATTCACACTCGCCGTATGAGTCTTGTAAACAGCCATTAATTCCCTGTACAAAATTAAATATTTGTTCTTAATAATGAAAGTACATTATGTTCTCTGTGAAGTACGAGATAACTTTAACAAATATTCATTTCAGTCTTGAGAGGTTTAGAAGAAACTTCGTCTGTTTTGACATGTTAAATTATTTTACTTTATTTAAACACCCTCAGTCATGCTGCGAAGACTAACAGGAAACGAAAAAAGTAACTATTACTGGCGATTTTAATTAATGTTCAGTTCGACTGAATAATATATACTTCTGATAACTCATTTAAATTGTTTTTCTGCTACAGTTGAACATGTAATTTTGTTTTGCTATAGAACCGATCGACAGTGTAGTTACGATCCGCACTGCAGGGCAGCGTCATTCCGGTCGAATGGCAGCACTCTAATCCTGCTATCAGATGGCGGCGATCCGCCTGATCCTCTCCCACTATGCTGCGTCAGGGCCCCCAGCCGGACAGTGCACAGGTACATACTTTGTGCTATGTTACAGATGGTTCGGCTAGTAATAAATATTGTCACGGTAGCTCTCGATCAGATCGTACACACAGCTCCTTGGCTGCTAATGGCGAAACTTTGTGTGAACTCTGGTCTTGCACCCGAATTTTGTCACAGGCTCTCCAAGCTGTAACATATTAGCCACTTTCAAATTTCATCTGCCTTTGTTCTAAAGAAGTAAACACATAAACATATTACGTTTTCATTGTTTTATTTTCGGTTGATATGAAGGTTTCCCCTCATTCTTGTAGGCAACTTGATACTTATGTACGGTATGCTCTGTAATTATCACAATATCCTATTTCGGAGAAGGATTATTTGGAAGAAGTACGCACAAACAATGAATTTTATACGTTCTTTATTTAACAAGTAATTCGCGGTCTAAGCACGGAAAAATTAATTGAAGCACCGCTTATTTTTGTTTACAAACAGAATATAGTGGTGTAAAAATACTGTTCTTCTTTCATGTGACTACGCCACGATAAATGCAGTGGATTTGCTTGCGAAGCATGTGCAGACTTTTGAGCAGGAATGGAAATTTGAAGTGAAATACTGAAGTAACTTATTACTCTGGAATTCGAAGAGAAATATAATGAAAAATCTGGCTGTATTTCGGGGAAATCGAAGTTCCATAGAAATACAGGTTGGCGCAAAAAGGACGCATGTTTTTGAATCTGCCTGCGATTTCTTTCTTTGGGGTTACCTGAAATCAAAAGTACGTTCGAAAACCTCGTACAGTCGACGATCTGAAAGTTTCAATTCGCGAAGAAATTGCAACTTTGCCACAAGAAATGTTAGTAAATGTGATGCAGAAATTTGAGGAGAGGCTCCGGACGTGTTTACGGCAAGGAGGACGCCATCTTTCCGGTATAATTTTCCGTAATTGAGTAATCAATGTAAGTAATCAAAACTGCATTTATTGCAGGTTGATTTGGTGTTAACATCATTTTTTATATTGAAAATAAAAAAGTTATAATTATTTGAAAAAAATGCGTTCTTTTTGCGCCACAAGAGCACAAAATGAAAATGTCAACTGATGTAGCAAACTACCTTTTCAAGGGCAGAAAACCTTCTCATACGTATTTAAACTAAAACTAAACCGATTTCAACAAAAGAGAAGGAGATAAGGACTGTATGAAAAAGGAAATAAACTAAAGAAAATGGAAAAATTGGAAGAGGAAAGAATAGAAATAGAAATACAAATTTCCTGGAACTTTCATGCGATCACTGTGCCGAACGATACAGGTACTTATATACATGAGTCGTACATTAAAGTCAGCTACTAGCAGGCTTGAGGGGTGTATTGCGACCAGATACTAGCAGGCTTGAGGGGTGTACTAGTCGGCTATTAGCAGGAATGAAACGTGTAATCCAGTCAGCTACCACCAGGCTGAAGAGGTGTACAGCAACCAACTGCTAACAGACAGCAGGTTATTACAGACAGCCACAGCTTGAAAAATGTACTACAGCCAGCTACTGTGAGGCACGAAACATATGCCACAGTAAACTACTAACAGATTAGTTCGTTTAATATCAAAGTGTGCACAATTTACATCGATTTATGATAACGGGTATATAAAACGTATCAATTTTCAAAGAGATCCGCCATAGAAGAGCTGATTATATATATATATATATATATATATATATATGAACGGATGGAGAGATATGAAATTAATAGGCGCTTTTGCGACTAAACAAATGCGCCTGAAAATAACGAAGAAGCTTGTAGAAAGTGCTTCAGGAATTACTGCTAATTTAACGAATTGTTGTTCTGCAGAGAATCAACTGAACAAACAAGAGAAATTCAATTGAATATAACGTCATTGCACATAGATACTCCTAACATTTGGGGGTTTAAAATATTAATAATAATAATAATAATAAATGCAATTTTGACATTTTCCTTCGTCTTTAAATTACTTATGTGTGTATTGTTCTTCATATAGTTTGAAAATGAGGATTATGCTTAGTTTTATACTATAATAATTCATTCATCACGAGAGACGTTTTGACATTTGTGTGGTAAAACAACAACCCTTTACATATTTTAGTACAATTCCATGCAGACCGTGTCCTATATTGCCACTGCACGCCGATAAGCAAAAACTCAATATAGAATACGTGCTAATAGCATCATATATTTATGTCTAGGAAGCATGTAATAGCTTTAAGCGTCATGTGATTCAGTGGCCTTCCAAAATAGTAGGTAACATATTATGTCCGTAAAATACTTCTTTTGTATTTCAATTACAATTAACACAACGGAATGAATCATAATAAATGTAAAACTTTTATGTCCTACTCGCAAGAATCGTAGTTAAATTTGTATGGTCTTCTTTTGAAGTTTGTCTAGAACTCTTACATTTACATTACGTCAAAGGAGCTAAAAAACAGCATGCATATTGTATGACAAGTAAATCAATGGCTAAACTGGAACCGGCAACTTAATTTCTAATGTTAACGCCACTGCTGTCACGAAATACAGAACCACGAACATGAAAATTTCGAAAACCATGAATATTTGATTAGCAGAATTCACGCCCTGTCACTGACGGTCTAAAACGCGCACTGTGCACAACAAAGACCTCCTCTTTTATAATCATGTAAAGAAAAACCAACTTGATGCACAACTTATTCTTAGTATATTTCGTCAACCTCCGCATGTTTCGGGCGTATCTAGGGCCATAATCAGGACGTACAACCGTATGTACGTGTATACAACATCTGGTACTTATTATTCTTTTTAGACGACTGGATGGATGGATTGGAGTTCCAATCCAACCAGGACAACAGTTATTTAAAAAGAATAATAAGTACGAATTGTTATGTACATACGATTGTACCTCCTGATGATGGCCTAGATACGCCCGAACGTGTAGAGGTTGACGAAATATACTAAGAATAAGTTGTACATCAAGTTGGTTTTTTACACGATTATATTCGAGATGCACGGTCAACAAAACATAAAAAACACTCCTCTTTTTTTCGTACTTACCAATACCATAATAATTCTTAGACAGCGAGATACACGAATATTATGAAGGACGTTTGAAAGCCTGAACACTGCGTCTCAAGGCATGAGAGAAATAAGTAATTGTTCTTAATAACATTGGATGCACATTACAGTTCATGCAAGTCCGTAGACGCTTATTATATCTGTGCACATAATTTAACACGCACATGCGGGAACAAATATGAAGTGATTCCTATAGCGTGGCATCCACTCTGTAGGTAATCAAGCTCTTTTACTTTTATTTCGTTTCATACACGTAACTGATTGAATTGAACCTTCACTTCTGACCACAGCACATTCTAATCTCATTAAATTAAACGAGATTCCGCAAACAAAATGATGCGATCGTTGCCACGCATCGTTAATATCATCACAGATAAGAGTATCAGTTTTTGAAAGCTTAAAAGTCCATTATGTTTAATTGGAAGTAATTTGTTTTGATGGGTTCAATTTTAAGAACGTCAACATATCGTGAAGTAACAGGAGGAGAGCCTGTCCTCCTTTGTATGTTGTGTCAGGTCAGATTTATAGTATTTTTCTTTCTTCTGTTACTTCTCCTCCTCATTCACATAACGGCGTACCAATTACTGCCTGGTACGTCTCTATAAGTCCTTCCGGCTTTCCTTGGGTACTCCCTGGTATTATTTAATTATAGTTTCGTAGACTGATATTTTATGAAGGGCTTTCGGAAATGACTCGGACAAGAACCGCTGTTTCAGAAAACAACAAGCTGTACGATCGCGCGAATTATGAACTGATACAGTAGTCTTAGCACAGCATTCCTTCACCAAATGGCTGTAGTAGTGCAAGTCTGTGAAATCTGCTGTGTCTTAACCAAGCCTAGTGTTCGAAGCATATGGACAAAGTCGCAAAATGGAAGGCGACTGTCATGGGCAGAGACGGACCACACAGTTCTTGAGGAAAAGAGGCGTTACACCGTCAGATATTCACGGTCGGTTACTTGCAGTTTGTGTAGAGAAAGAGCCTGCAAGCAGCACTGTGTTCAACAGAGTACCGAGCTTATAATGTGGCAAGGAAACTGAACAACCGGCTGTCCGTGAGTGGTATTGCAACACCACTAAAGATAGGTGCCGCGGATCCACCCGGAAGCTGCAAAGGAGATCGGCAACAACGTATAACGTAGGAGGGGAATACGTTGAGCAAATCTACGGGTAATAAAATTATCGCAAATGAGATGATTTCAGATAGTTTCCGAATGCCCCTCATATAATTACAGTCATTACATTCAGCTTAATTTTGCATACACAGGTGCTGTGTTTCTCAAAAGGTAAAAAAAGAGAAAAATGTATCCCAACGTTTCAACACTGCGGTATGCAGGCGGTTTTACACCACACATTGGACTCACTGAGTAAGGCTTTTCGTCGTTTTACCCAGTCTCCTCAGGGGATATACCTCTTTGTATCTTCAGATACAACTAGATTATATTACCTTATATTTACTATTGTAAATATTTTCTCATGCCTTTCAACGCATCGTTGAATTGCGTAAGAATCAGTTTGTAAACGGTGAAGTGAAGACGAGACGCGGTTCACAGAGCCGTGAAGTGACAATTTAACAGCTCCGAAAAGGGGCTATATTCCTAGCTGAATTTTCTACTTTTCTCATTCAGAAGACTGCCAACACATTTATCTATACGTCTCATACTTCTTCGCCTGCCGACCGACAAGTAGCGTCACAGTATCGGAAGTACTGTACTAACCTGCAACGCCTCTCGCTTCCAGCCGAACAAGAACGTACAGATAATCTTCTCTCTTTTTTGTGGTATTCATACCGTTGTGTTTTGATGCATGAATATTAATGCAAATTACACCATTAAAGGCAACAATTTATTAATATTCAACAATGGTATACGTTTCGGCCTAAAAGACCATCTTCAGGCATGGGCGTTTGCTATTTAAAACTGACTGAAATGCATTTGTGAGACCGAAACATGTAACGTTGTTAAATAAAATAAACTGTCTTGGACGGTAAAATATATAAATTAATATTAATATCTTCTTAATCCACGCTAAATACCGTTTAGAGTAAAGTCATCAAATATGCGGTAGTTCCTAATGGGGATACCGCTGTACCTTACCTGTATGCATCCGCCTTGTAATGGTGAGTATGTGACTTGTAGCAGGTGCCTAGTAATCACATTTGTAAGAAGCACTGGACTGTCGGAGGAAGTCTGTATAGTTCCGAGCTCTAATTTGTTTTCGTGCTCTTTAAAATCTTTGGAAAGTCGTATTTCTTATGCTTCTCAGTTGCTCAAGTTTAGTGATTTCAAATAAACCATTGTTTATGTCTTAGTACTAGTTAAATAATGTATTTGCTACTGCATGTTCGCTATTTTACAATGTGGCGTAGCTACAGTTTATGGCTATATTCAAACTTTGCCAGCTCCTAATATAGGGTCCTCTGTTGCATCTCAACAGGGGTACCCAAAACAGGAGACTTTGAACGAAGTGACAGAAACCAACCGTGCCTTTTAACGTACAGCGAGCCACTAAGCACAAAATGTTCAGCGTTATTCATTCAAACGAAGCCATTTTCTCCCATAATCCTACAGTGGCACCTTCTGGTTTTCCCACTGTCTTCCCTAATGCACTGACGCCATCATGTTTAGCTAACGCGACATCTTCAACAGGTAGGTTAGTGAAGGCTGCAAGACGAAGTCCACTGCCTTCAATTTTAAAACAAGGCCAAACGATGCTGGATCTTCTAGGCTTAGTTCAGAGAAGATCATAACCATTTCTATATACAAGGCGGAATTGGAGGAAAAAACGGAGATACAGCCTACTGATGAAGGCAAGAAACTAACCTGTCGTAAGATCCTTTACGAGAAACACGGTATGCAATAGAAGGAAAACAGGGACCCTTTCCGGTCGAAAAAGTAGGCCTGTCAAACCCGTGGTGAAGACGGAAGAAGTGAAGTGAAACCGCCAATTACTCCATCAAGCGAGTTTGGTGTTTCCCTATTGCCAAAAGAAGAAAACGGTTGGGGGAAAGAAAGTGAGGATGAAGTTGATGCCAAATGTCCGTATTCTGTAGGTGTGTTCTCTGAAGACCACGACGGCGAAGAATTTGTCAGATGCCAGAATGTCCAATGTGGGCACACACTGTTTGTGCGACCTATCCCAAACAGGCCTTTGTATGTGACACGTGTCAGATATAACAGACAATTGTTTATTGTGGCCACTAAATGTTACGAATAACTTCATTTTGTAATATTAATAAATATAACTTCCTCTTTGTGGTCTCCCTAAATTGTGTTCTTGCTGTAAGTGTGAGAAATCCCTAGTACCACATAATAGGAGCCACCCCACTTTATCTGTCGATTTATGTTGTTTCCTTAAACTTTTAAAGCCTACTGGTTACGTGATGCACCAACAGGTTTAACATTCAACAACTGTACGCTCTGTCTACACTGTATTTATGTGTTTTGTATTTATCTCAGAACAAACAGCGACTTGTGCCACTTATAGCATAAACTGATTGGTTTTTATAACCGCGATGAAAAGTGTTTACAGCGCGGTACGAACTGGGCCTTTAAATAAAGCGGTCTGTCATTCGTCTTTAAAGGGTTAAACTGGTATGAACTACATAATAAATTATTTTTATGAAATAATAACCCCTGTGCTTAATGTAGGATTGTTTAGCTTCAAAACGCATTAAAATTTGCTTGCTTGTCATAAACTGTATTATCGGTGTGACCAAGAAGTAAACACTACCCAATGTTAGGCGAATTTACCCTATGCTACATTGTATATCCAAAAATATGATACCAAACTTCATGCGAGATCTGCTGCGAAGTTTATTCCGCAATATGGTGGCGTATGGGACAGAATGTGCCTCTCGAAACTTATCCTACATTAATATCAGCTTCAACTTTATATGATGCACGCAGAGTTAAAACTATGTAATGGTGGCAGAGCGTGACAGCAGCTACTGTATCTGTTATACAGAAGATGCTACTAGACTGCTGCTATACGCAGAATATGGTACAGCGAGTCATGGATGGTACTCAGACTCCAGCTCTGGACATGGATAAAAGGCGGTATAACTAGATTCTAGCTGTAGCTTATATACTGCTAATAACTGCAGAAGGTTTGATCATGGCACTAACATTGAGCCATTGCGGGATAGACAAGACATCGTATGTGGAGGAAATGACACTATCTGTTTGCAGTAGGTCGAGTCACAGTGGAATAGCAGTTAAAACTGATCTATAAGAAGAGAGACAATGTGCGTATAAATGTAACATTGAGGCGCGTTCGGGTAATGCAGTGAAAAGCAAATACGTATTGAGTGTGTGTTTGTAGCCTTAGTTATCCAGCATGCAACGCGCAACCATCTTATTATATTGTAATCTGCGACCTGTCCAGCACTACCATGTGTTTCCGCAGTTATCTCATAAACGGCAAGATTTTCGAAAAGAAATTACTGAGCATAAAGGGCGTATTTTTACTTCCTACACAAATTTTGCGTGAAATGTTTCCCAGTCTGAACAGAATTCAGTGAGATGCTATAATAAAGGGCCACAGACCTATATGTAAAGTACTCGCTATTCTTGTGTAAGATTTGAATCAAACTTGACTTTTCTCGACGTATTTTCGAAGAATCCTCTAACATCATATTGAATGTAAATCCATCTAGTGGAAGCCGAGATGTTCCATGCGAGCCGACAAACACGAGTTCACGGACAACATGTCTTGTGACAAAATTCCAGTTTCAAAAATTATATTACGTTAAAGTTAAATAATTGTTGCTGTCTAGGTTACAATTTCCATTATGTGTTTACAGCCAAGAACAACCTTGAAAGAAATCAATTAATGTGGAATCTGTTATGAAAATTCAATGGTTAATAAATAAAATTAAAACCAGTTCACCTTCACGTGTATTATAATATATATCCACAAACAGAATTATGTGTTAAACAAATATGTGTTCTCTTAATTAGCTACGTAAAACCTGCTGTGTACAGCATGAAGTATACAATGTGTCGTTCCTGTAGCCTGTGTTATCCTGCAGGGTGTAATGGTAGTATAATGGTAGCAATCGTAGGTAGGTATGGTACTGCACTTGGGTCGGACACGCTATATTGCTCTTTGAGTAACAACTCACAGCGGCAAAACAAATGCACACTGTCGCGCACACACAATACTTCTGTAACATTTTGTAGAGTTACATGTTATATTGTAACTGAAACTGTTAGCCACATCAAAGCAGCTATACAAATGTCAAAGTCACTCGCATAAATATTGTTCTTCACTCGCTTTAAACTGCACCAAGAAGCAGACATATATGTAGCGTGGAAAAATATTTATGGATCAAGCGCACATCCCTGTAATAAAGCAAGAAATGGAATGGGTTTGTAACATAAGGTCTGCTGTATTTAACACGATTCTAATTCTAGATTATCTGCTCCGGTTTTCAAATAACAGCACTTATTCTATGGAAATTGTAACTGCTTATAAATTTTATGATTACGGTTCAGTGCAGCGCTGATCTAAACTAATAATTGTCAAACGAGATGCAGCACAAAGCAGTCTACTTATTATTCTGCAAGTTCGCGCTACATGTTTCGGGTGTCAACCATACCTGTCATCGGGATTACACAAAACTCTAACTACAGCCTCCGGTACTGATCATATTTTTTGTGCAGCTCCCTCCCACCCTCCAAGGTGGCCAAGTGGCCACGCTTGGCCACGTTGGAGGCTGTAGTTACAGTTTTGTGTACTCCTGATGATGGGTGTGGTTTACACCCGAAACATGTAGAGTGAACTTGCAGAATAATAAATAGACTACTTTGTGTTGCATCTCCTTTGACAATTATTAATATAGATGCTTATAAATGTTTGACTTGCAAACGCGCTCAGCTCACACGAAATCTCCTCAGCTGACATGATCCCAGGAAGCAAACACTGCTGCATATCTGTGTCAGCACTTTAATTACTTTACACTAACTAAACCGCTAAAGCTAGCCCAAAACAAATTACCCTCACTCTATATCTACATACGTATGCGAGAAACCTAACGCCCTCGGAGTTCTATCACCCGTCGATAGAAATATTTTGTAATATGATTTTAAATCACGACACTCAGATACAATAGAAATATAAAAAATACGACAATATGCTCGTGACGATTCGCATGTAAATAATATCGGCATGCAAACAGTCATTTAACTTGGTTAAACTGCACATCGGAATGTAATATGCGCATTTCTGTGATACTTTACGTTGGAGAAACAATATTTCACGTGTCAAAATTCTGCATGTTGCAGCCTGTAAATTACAACATATAAAATTCATGCACTGCGTATTTATACTAGTGTCTCCCACATCAAATATTCTTACTGCTTTCCCATTTATAAGATGCTAGCGTCAATAGATTTTTATATATGTGTAAAAAGGTAAAATAATCCAATTACAGACCTGGACATGCCCTGAGGGTTCCAGGAGGTTGAGGCTCCCAGATTTTAAGACAGTTGGCACATGAAGGTGGTAAGGTTGTCAGCCCTACGCACCGGCCAATTTTACCCCCCAGGTACTCATTTCTGTTAGAGGCTGAGCCAACTCGATGCCCGCAGTGCGGCCTGAAGGATTATGTCAATGAGAAATTCCAATCGAACCCGCGACATTCCGGGTTGTATCGCAGTGTCTCAACCAAATGCGCCACCGCGTACCCCTTTAAATATGCCTAGGAGTGAAAACATATGTAATCAATAATACGTATCACTATGTTACTCAATGCTTATCAAGTGCAAATTGGCGGACACATGATTCGAATTGGAATGCTGTGTTGGCTTGATGTAATAAACCAGAAACGTTGCTGATCCCATTTCCACCTCTATGATAACCTCTGTAGCCGCCTTTTAACAGACATAAACCACAAACAAATATACGGAAATTGAAGAAATTTCTTGGCGACTACACAAACTACTGTCATTAAAAATATTTTTAAGTGTGTATCACCACGTGGCCTTCAAGACGATGTGTTTAATCGTCTACAGTATTTGAAGACGATCATCTTTACTTTGGAAGTAATATCACACACAAAATCGGCACTGAAACTTATCTAGTAGATAAGAGCCCTTCCTTCTCCTCAGTTTAAAATGCTGCTTCATTGCATGAGATAAAGCAAACCCGATAATGCGCATAGTTAAATCTTTATCATGCTTACTGGACAAAGTGTCTACGTACATCATGTAGTGTGAGTATAAGCATAGGCTTGTATGTATTACAATGAATTTCTGTAAACTTCTACCAACATAGGCAAATGAAACCTTGTGTAATCGTTACGGTGACTTGACAAACCTTAATTCCAAATATTTCTCGCAAGTGCGCCATTCCGTGAAAAACAAACAGGATTAAGTCTGATATATTGCTAGAATGTTCTGTGAAAAGTTTTTCTGTAAGTTTTTTAATCTTATGGACATTAAGCTGAGTGATATCCTTAAGAGAAATTGTCTTCCTGAACGTCTAATTTTACCCAAAAGTAAGTTTTACTATCTCCTTGAATGGCAGGTTACAGCTAATGTAAGTTTCGCCAGTGCCTTCAGTGGACGGATACACAAAATGTCATGGTTCACCAGCGCCTTCAATGGCAAGATACATCAAATATAATCATGAACCGCAGAGTAATGCTAAAGTTATTGGACGACGAAATGAAGTGCCAAAACGCATGTATGCTCTCAAAAAGCATAAGAAAATTTTCATTTTTAATTACTCAGAAAATGAGTGATTTATTAAAGCTACATATTTGACTTCAGGTGACGGTGCAACGTGATAAATTGTTATAATATAAGCAACTAGATGCACTAATTTCTCAAATTTATTTTTGGAATAAAATTCTGCATGTTTCGGACAGTTCCTCTGTCCACCATCAGGAATTCTTCACTGTACACACAACAATGGTGTATGTCATATAACTTGCAATCAGGATCAGGACGTTCCGTCCTGATCCTGATTGCAAGCTGTCAACAAACCTATATGACATATACCATTGCTGTGTGTACAGTGAAAAACTCCTGATGGTGGACAGAGGAACTGTCCGAAACATTTAAAATTTTATTCAAAAAATAAATTTGAGAAATTAGTGCATCTAGTTGGCTTTATTACAAGATTAGAGCTACACACTTTTCATACAGGCCACACTAAGGACGGTAAATAAAAAATAAAATTAAAAGTAATGTTTCTGTGTCCTCAAATTTCTAGCAAATTTTAACCAGTTGTTGTCCAGCTACCAATTTGAAAGTGACCATGCACTTCTTCTTACCTGAAATTTCTTAACGTCAATCTAAGCAAGTTATTTTTCACTAAGAATTACGAGATCCAATATAGAGTTTTGAGCCATCTGCGAGATTACGTAATGTAAATAGAGAACATAACCAGTTTTTAAAATACCCTGCAGATGTAGGCAGCTAGCTTCTAGAAATGTTGGTTCTTACACGGCTGCGTATTTATGCTGGCGCAGCAGGGTTTCTGAAGATATCAAAATCTCTGTCCGTCCTGAATGAAATATTTTACAATTTCTTTCTGTACTGGAAGCCAATGGTCTTCTACACTGAAACAGGCCAGGTTCGATACTTTCCTATTGCCAACATCTCACCTCACATCTTAGTGAAAGTTAAATATCTCGTGTATTTGGAGCAGAATCAAGCAACAATTTGAGAAAAATCAACATGTTCTTGAGGAGAATTGGAAAAGCAATATGCAAACTCAATAGGAAATATTTCGACTAGAATCTTAAAAGTATAGTTGGCTGAATACTCGTATATCGAAGGAGGAGCCGTCTGAGAATTGGAAATCCTCGAACAGCAGACAGGACGTCTAGCAGACACAGCTGTTGCATGTCAGCGCAAAAGCTTTCAGCTAGGTTACGATATTGATTTCTATATTACGTCACTGAACACTGTACTTATAATAATGACCCTTGAGGGTAAATTAATTATTCATGCACAAAATAATAGCGCCTTTGGTACCTGTGTGAGAAGCGATATAAACCCTTATCCTATCATACACACGTATACTACCGCCTTCAAAACACAAACCTCTCACGAACATTCATCATTAAAACTCATAAATCTAAGCCATTATATTGAAAAAGTAAAAAAAAAGAGTTGTTCATGCATACGTGACTCAAACAAAAATTACTATTATTATTATTCTTGCTAATTATTTATTAATCATGAACCCTTAAAAAGAACATAAAAATCATTTAATCACAGTGTTTTAATATAAGAGTATATTTTTTCTCTGAAAAACGCTTTTCATGAAGTTTCATGCAATAATAATTTCATTGTGTTATCGTAAAACTAGTAAAAAGTTGTCGAAATTTCAAATCGAAATTATTTCGATTCCAAAAATAATGGTATTAAATTTTTCTTACTTGCACTGCTACCAACTGTTGGTGCAAGAGCGGTAGATATGGAATTCGTCACCGGTGTGTTAAGATTCTTTTCTCGCAAACCAGAAGTGTTGCAAAAGGTAGATAATCTTGTCCACCCACGCTTTTGTTTCTACACTCCGACTGCTAGGTGAATGAAACAGGGTCCTTGTAGCGAAGGAAGTTAAAAATCGTTTCAGTTGCATGTCAACGGATTAATGCATAATGCGAATGCTATGGGGTGGCGCAGCAATAAAGAACAGAATGATATGCCGTGCCGTATTATTCTGAACCTTATGTACTTACTTTCTCACTTACTCCACGGAGCAGAGTCCTTTTTGAGAACCTAGCCGATCCTCAGTTAGTCAAGAAATTCCCCGCATTTAATGGAACCCGAAGGTATATTACCGCATTCACACGTGCCCCTACCTGTCCCAATTCTGAGCCAGCTCGATCCAGTCCATGCCCAACATCCCACTTCCTGAATATTCATCTTAATATTATCCTCTTATCTAAGCCTGGGTCTTCCAAGTAGTTTCTTTCCGTCAGTTTCCCCACCAAAACCCTGTATAAGTCTCTCCTCTCCCCATACGTGCTACATGTCCCGCCTATCTCATTATTCTCGATTTAATCACCCGAAAAATATTGGGTGAGCAGTACAGACCATTAAGCTCCTCATTATGTAGTTTCCTCCACTCCCCAGTTACCTTGTCCCTCTTAGGCCCAAATATTCTCATCAACACCCTATTCTCAAACACCTTCATCCTACGCGACCAAGTTTCGCACCCATGCAAAATAACAGGCAATATTATAGTTCTGTATATCTTAATCTTGAAATTTTTGGACAGCAAAGTGGAAGGATGATAGCAAGCATTCCCTGATTTAAATCTGCTCTTAATTTCTTCCTTACTTCTTACTTTATGTACACTTTTGTTAAAGGACGTGAATATTCATAAGATCGTGAAAAGAAAAGTATGCAACTTTATGTGTCAGTAGACCCAGAATTTATTTCAATGAAAATCCTACCCAAGTACATTTGTTTAGAGGAATCACACATTATTTACCTTTGTGGCAAGGACGTGCAGCGTGGGGCAAGTTTTATACTGCGTAACTTTAAAAAGTGTTCTATTTACTTTAAGTCCATGCGCATGCCGGTATAAAATTCCGGTCGCAAATCCAACAGACTATTTCCCTTCACACATTCCGACAACACAATTAGAAGATGTGCTACTGAAACACTAAACCATCCTGCACAACCCCACTCTTTACAGAAGGCAATTAAAGCACACAAATACGCACCCAATGCTAATATTAAATCCCTGTCACTGAAATAAAAAAACAAGAATTCTGTGCCTAGTATTAACAACACTCACTTAAATTTTGTTGCAGTATACAGTAACAGGAGTGCGTATTTGAAAATGTTTAGCAGTCTGCCGATGCAGTGGAGCCTAAGGCTCCACAGAATTTCGGAAACGGGACCCCGAACCCCGTTCAAGAGATTGACTGATAACCAGGTGTACGAATTTGCTACTTGTAATTAACGACCATTTCAACTGCTAAGGTTAAATATTACATCTGAAAGTCACAGCAAATTTGTTAGAATAAGAGGCGTACTTAAAAATTTAATAACTTTAATTTGATTAGAAACATTCAATGAATTTGTTCTCATAACAACGGAAAGATCCACTATAATTTGTTTTCAATGTGGAAAGTATAGAGTGACGCTGTTATTTAGAAGAACAGACATACTCGACATCAGAGTACTATCTGACTTTCGTTCAGTAAGTAGGCTTCTTCATAAATACTGTATCAAGATCCATCACATTTGTACAACTACTCTACAAAGAAATGTCTACGTTTTAAAAATTCGACACCTCTACACCACGCCAGCTTTGTACAAGTGACTAATTTGACTTCATGCCGTATTAGTTTGGTTTAATTCCATGATGATGGACCCTAGCAGACCGAAACATGCGGGAATGTTCTGTGTGATATTGTAATATAAATAGCTAAAGAGCAAGTTTGTGCATTTTGTTGGTTTAGTATCCTGAATATGTTATTAATAATGGGTGGAATGAACACTACATGAGTCCATAAATCAGGTTTGTAAGCAAGCTTTAATATACTTCTGCTTGGTCTATTTAGAGCTGCTGGCTCAGAACATGTTGTATTTGTACAGTACCTCAACACAGCAGGTTCTAGCAACATAATGCACTTTAGAATGTATTAATCTTTAAACATAACTTTCACATTTTACTGTGATAAATATTTTTGGTTTACCATGTAGAACAATCAATGAATGTACAATTTCATTGACATGTTTAAAATGTTTAAACCTGATTGTCTTTGTTGATGAGTAATGAACATTATTATTGGATACACGGGCTATTATTTCCCAGATAACAACAAACTGATATCATATTGTAGCCTTTCATTCTAATGACAGCCTATTTGTTGTGCTATCTTCCCATGTTAAGCAGAATGGGATACTTTTGAGGGAAAATAATAAAATTTCTGATAGGAGTGTTATTGGACTGACAAGGAAAACGAATTTACCCGAAGACATTTGAGGGTATTTTTCCTTTTCTTTGGGGGGGGGGGGGGGGGGGGGAAAAAACCCCTTTATACGGGGGGGATGTCCCGTTGTGCCTTAATTTTACACTGGGGGGGGAATTTCCCCCCCCCCCCCCCCCTCGTTTTTCTTCGGTGTTCCCTTTC
>Ga0123355_10001074_pt1 | contig 37769 bp, 33 predicted proteins | sample TergutEmb28metaG_3_FD_89872 | JGI IMG/M metagenome (GOLD analysis project Ga0123355, IMG submission 89872) | Embiratermes neotenicus P1 segment gut microbial communities from Petit-Saut dam, French Guiana - Emb289 P1 | ecosystem: Host-associated > Arthropoda: Insects > Digestive system > Gut ...
AATGCCAAATTAAATATTGGTTATAAAGTGACACCCTGTTTCAAGTCTGTTTTATTTTCAAAAAAAGATGACACTGTTCCTTCTATTCTAACCGCACTTCCTGTCTTTTGTACACATGTTTTATACATATTTATTAATTTAGTAGCAATTTTAAATTCTTTCAAACATTCCCATAGTGTATCTCTATGTATAGTCATACGCCTTTTGAAAATCAATAAATGAATAGTGTACACTCTGATTATATCCTCAAAGTGTCTTGTTTATTATTTTCTATGCAAATATATTGTCAATTACAGATCTTCCATCTCTAACCCATAACTTTTTCAATATATGGTTCAATTTTTCCCAATATTATATTCAAAAAATTTTGTAAGGTGCATTTCCCAGTGCTATTCCCCTGTAATTCTCACACTTATCTCTGTCTCCTCTTTTGTGTATAGGAACTATTATTGTTTCTTTCCATTCTTCAGGTATCCTTTCCTCCTCCCAGATTTGTCTTACTAGTTCATACATTCTATTCAGTAGTTTATTTCTTCTGTATTTTATCAATTCCAGATATATTCCATCAGTTGCAGCTGCCTTGTTATTTTTTAAGTTTCTTATTGCCTTTTTTACATCTTATATAGTGAGTTCTTCTACTTCAACTTTAACTTCAATAATTTCTTTATTTCCTTTTTTAATTAATTCCCTTAGTTCTTCTGTGTTCAGTAATTTGTCAAAATATTCTGTCCATATTTCTGCTTTCTCCTTTTTATTCATTACCAATTCTCCCTTTTTGTTCCTAAGTATGCTAAATTTATGTTGATATCCTTTCTTAAATTGGTTTAGTGTTTGATAAATTTTCCTTGTGTTACTATGCTTCTGATCTTCTTCTATTGATTCTATTACATTTTTCATGTATGTCTTTTTCTTATTCTTAATTATTTTGTGAGCTTCTATTCTTTTATGGTGATATTCCTCCTCTTTCTTCTCCCTTTTATCAACCACTTTTCTCCTGCTTTCTTCATTTCTTCTATTGCAAATTTTCATTCCTCATTGTACCATTTATTTTTAAATGTTTCTATGCCTTCAACCTTTCTACAAGCTGCTGTTTGGTTTCCTTGATTATTGTTTTAATGTTTTCCCATCTTTCATTAATATTATTGTCCATACTATCTTCATCATCAACATTTTCCAGTATTTCAAAATTATTATTAATAATTTATTGCATATTCTTGTTTCCACTTTGGATTTTGAAAAATACTCACCATTTTTCTTTTCTCATTATATTTATTTCCAGTTTTTACCCTTAATTTCACTTTAAAATTTATCTTCGGTAAGTTGTGATCTGATCCAATGTCTGGTCCCCTTAGTGCTCTAATGTCTGTTATTGCACTCCTGAATCCATTACTAATTAAAACGTGATCTATTTGGTTCGCTGTCCTGCGGTCTGCTGAATACCATGTCTCTTTGTGAATATCTTTGCGTGGAAACATTGTACTTCTTACATTTAAACCATTAGATATCACAAACTGAATCATTTTTATTCCATTGTTCTTAGTTTCATTATGTAAACTTTCATTGCCAATGGTGGGTTTGTATACGCTTTCTTTACCAACTTTTGTATTAAAATCTCTAAGTATTATTTTAATGTCTGACCTAGCTATTTGATTTATATTTTGCTTCAATAAATTGTAAAATTCTTATTTTATCTGTTCCGTTTTTTCATTTGTTGATGTATGGACATTCATCAGAGTACATGAAAACCATTTAGCTTTTAATCTCAAACAGCTTATTCTTTCATTTATATTTTTGAAACCTTTAACATATTTTAAAAATTCTCCACTTACATAAAAACCACAACTAAATTTATGTTTTTTACTTTCTAATCCACTATTGAATACAGCAAAGCTATCAAATTTTTGGATAGCACTTTCCAACCAAATCTCCTGGAGTGCTGCTATGTTGAAATCTAAATTTGACAATTCATTATGGAGCACTTTTAGTGCTTCTGATAAAAATAGGCTCCTTACATTCCACGTTCCAGTTTTCATATTCCTTTTCCAAATCCAATGGATTCTTAATATTGCCCAGTAATTGTTATGTGGCAAGAAATAACAATAATATTACAACATATTAATAGAAATTCTGTAATTTTATCTATTTGTGGGCATTGTGCATGCAATACAAAGCCTGAAGTATTATAAAATATGAGAAGAAAAGGAACAATGATACATCTCTTTGCATTTACATTGTTGGAATACATAAATAGTATGACTAGAAACCAGCACTCTGTTCACTATGTTCAGTAGTTACTGTTTCAACTGAGTAGTAATTGTTTGGCATTATATATCAATTTGAAATTTCCAGATATCAGATACTATTCATTAAATTTATTTCAACAAAGCTTGTGCTTAATTGTATGTAGGTATTTATTTGGTAGATTTCCAGTAAATAATGGTCTATAATAGGTACTTACTCCACTTTTTGCTTTGTTAATCACCAATACTGTATATGGGGTGTTAAACACAATAAATAAAATGGATATTCAACACCCTGATTACATCATTTAGTTGCAAAATTTTATGTCAGTGTGTTTTGCCAATTATTTGTGGCCATCTTCAGGCAGTTCATATGTAAGCGGAGAACACCATGTATATCAGAATATAAAGTGCGGGATCCTACAGCCTTAGGTTTTGGAGAGCTGTAGTTGATGATACATTCATAAACACACCCCACAACATCTATGGCTGTCCACAACATAATAAAATATGAGAGTTATTACATCAAATAATACAATGTGAGACATGAAAAAGGACTCCACATATTAAGTTTCTGAAAATTTCTAGAACAGGAACATGCTTACATTCTGTACAATATATGTATTCTTGCAGAATATGTAATAGGAAATATTGAAAAAACCCCAGTGTTTTACTAATATGTAAACACAAATAACAACATTGTGTCCATGGAAAACTACAACATAATGGAAAATCTAAGGAGAAAAAAAGCTACACAATTTTAGATTTTATTAAAAAAATTACCAAGGGTTTTTTTTCTTTGAAATTTTTGTGTCTATTACAATTTATGTAAAGACCTTGGAATTCCACTGTTTACATTCTGACATATGTAGCATTACATGCTTCATATTTTCTTATATATAAATAAACTGCTTGAAGATGGCTGTAAATAATAGCAGTGCAATGAAATCATGTTCTTGAAGATGTGCATGATAGTTGCACTTATTACATTTTATTTGTTACATTTAATGCTCCGTTTTAATCCCCATCCCCTTAATTCTTTTCCCATATTCCATTAGAACTTTCCAAGAAACTCCATAGAACTTGACCTGAATGAGCCAAACTGGCCAGTTGTGTTCTCTGGTGGTGGGTAAAAATTTAATTCCAAAGAAATAATGCAAAGCATCCAGAAATCGTTGTTTAGGACTAAACAATATATGGCATTATATATGAACTTCAAGTACCTAGGAATGTTACTGACAGATAAAAATGTTATTCATGATGAAATTTCAGGACAGAATCAAGCCAGAAAATGCATTCTGTTAATTTAATGGCTGTGTTTCTATATGTTACAGCTAGATGAAATCAATCAATTATTTCTTCCATACATGCGCAACAAACTGCTGTGGTTTTACCAGGAAGTGGAAGATACAGAGCCATCATCCAATATTGAAACTGTAAGTGTTCTGAAGAAAGGATGCTGTTTTTAATTTACAGCATATGGTTACCAGTACTGAAATTATGTTACATTCCTTTCTGTACATTACAGAATTTCAGCTTTGTGAGTTTGACTTTTATTTATACTTGCATCTGCATAGACAGAGCATAAAGTAAAATGTGTGTAATTCTTTGACATGCCTTACACAGAATGTTGTAGAATTAGGAGTTTTGTGCCTTACTTAACAAAGTGATAACATTAATTTTAATTTTAATTGTCCAATAATGGATTCTGCTATTCTGGGATGTGGACTGCGTCTCTATGTGAGTGCCTGCTGATGTTTCAAGGGAAATAGTTACATTAACTTTAAGGGTACAAGTTCCCTGAAGGGTGTCCTTCATTCTGCATGCAACTTGATCTCTTGAAGGTGAAGATGACACATTCTTGCAAAACACTTGGAACCTCTTAGCAGCAATGCAACTTCACATTTCAGAAGACCAGAATCTGTGATTACATCTTTGTGAAAACCTGGAAACTCACATGGTATGATAGTGTTAGAATGCAGTGAATTTAAATGATAGGATAAAGGGTACATTAGTAATACTATAAAATACATAGACCTAACTGGAATTTATAGACTTGTGTGTAATTTCAAGACTGCAGTCTTGAAGTTCATAAAGAAGTTGTGACTATAATTTATGTAAGTGCATTCACAAATATCATACCAATATTTCTTCACAGATGAGTTTAAGACCAGGTAATGTGCAGAAGGTAGATATTTTGAAACTTACTGAACAAAATGTTTGAAATAAATAACTATAGCTGGATTGGACTTAAGGGTGGTATGTCACAAACAGTGTTGATGAGACTGTGGGCAATAATGATCATAGAAGAAAGAGAGAAGTTTGTACGGTATGTACTACATGAAGTATGAGACATAGGTATGACCAGTATTACTGGCAGTTTCTTAGTACCAAGGGTTTCTTTTGTGATTTTTTCAGGAATTGTTGCTTTAGTCTGTGTCTTGTAACACAGTAAATGACTTTCTCATTTCCTCACACTTTTAACTGTATATTAAATATCTGTGTGCTTGCAAATACATGTACATGCAAACATAGCTGTGATCTTGCTGTATTTTTGGTCCTGACACTTCATTATGCATAAGTTGTATATTTTTACATGTTTAATGATAGGGTTTACGAAAATTTACCGCTTATTCTGACACTTCAAAAGAAAGAGTGGGTGTGTAGTCTGGGGCTGAGCTCTGTGTTCACTGAAACTTGGGATACATAGGGGAAGTGTGAGTTAGATAAGTCTGACTGGCATTACTGACAGAGTTGCAAAAGTTGGTCTCAAAATATAAGTAATTTTATAGCTGTATAAATCATTGGTTTTGTGTAATTTTATAGTAAATTGACATGTGATCTGCCTATAATGTCTTTGAGGTGTTTCTACATTAGATGTCTCACATGCATGAACTTTTCATAATTAGCACTGCTTTAAATAACTTCATTCCTATTTAAGAGGTCATGTGTCCATGGTGAATATCAGTGATATTATATGAAATGGTCGTTGGAATCACCCTTCCTCACTTCTGTCATTAGGACTGAGGAAACATGTTACACTTGAGGCAAGAAGCAAAGCCACATAACTTCTACTGTAAATGGATAAACTAAATAGATAAAAAAAACCCACATGGTTTAAATTCCCTCCAACAGATACAGAAACCAGATTAAAATAGCCTAATACATAATAAAATTGTTTCACAGTGAACATGAATAAAATTACAGGAACAGAAGCTGGGAGGGTTTGAAGCCACTTGTTCCTGCTGTTCATCTATGTGAAGATGCACACCATCTGTGAAAAACTAAATGAAATACAAGCACCTAGATGGACAAGGACACACAGCGCTCAGATCTCTTTAAAAAAATTGAATTGAATGGTCTAACATAATGATAGAAAATTGTGCATTAACAGGTCATATTTCCTTCATTATGTATTTTACAATCAATGGGGATGCCACACCTTAAAAAGAAGAGTGGTCTAATATGAATATGTACCTTATTATTATTAAAGTACTTATTCTGTTACATACCATGTTCGCAGACTAAACCAAGCACAGGTCGTGGGGGGCAAGTGGTGGTGCCAAAGTTTTCTGGTTCATCCAGTGGCACACTCAGAAAGAAGTTGATTTTGACAGATGGATGGCAGGTGCCATTGACTGGGATCTGCATATACATGTTCCGTCTTAACACTGGCAAGCAGCTACCAGAAGAAGGTTTTCATAAGGTGTGGTAGAAAGTAAAATCATTTAGAATAGAAAATAGTAGTATCCATAGAGTTCTTGAAGATTTATGAAGTTTGTTATGGAGGTACTTTTTTATTTAACCTAAGATTCCAAGCACTATTAAACGTGACTGTTAAACTGTCCCTTTGCTTAGACATTACACCATGAAAACGAAGGAGAATGGAGGTTCATTATCATTCATAATTGATATCAGTTGTGTATGTGTAAAGTAATACATTTTCTCTGAAAACATATAATTTCAAAGTGTGAGGAAATCTTGTGGAAATACTGGAGGGTAACAGTTATTACCATTTGTTAGACAGTGGTTTTGAAACTTTTGGTCCTTGTTGCATTTCTTCAGATAATTTTTTTTAGTACAGTAGTATAGAATATTTTACTTATTTACTTACTTACTTCATGGAGCAGCATCCTTATTGAGAAGCTAGCTGGTTCTCAAAGAAATTCCCCGCATTTCATCAGACCCTCACAGCCTTACTTAACTTTGTTTGTGGGCATGCTTACAAAGAACACCATCATTGTTTCATTGTCAAAAATTAATTTGCATTTTTAAACAGACACAATCACTATTCTTTCTGATCCCTGCACCACAATTGGACAAAGCCTGTGGTACACCACTATGGTGCAGGCACAGCCTGAGAGCTAATGCATTAGAACAAAGATTTAATCGTTGTGCTGCAACTAATTATTTTTTTTCCTATACAGGATTTATTTTGTGGAGTTCTGGATGGTGAACATGTGGGTTTGGTGACATCTATCGAACGTACCATGGAGTTTGTTTTTATGGAAGCACTGGCTTTTCCAGCTCCTGACTCAGAAGATGACGATGGGAACTGCCCCACAGTTAAAAACCAGCTGCTTCCAGGTCTACGTTCCTTTTGCAGTGCTCTAAGAGGTTAGCACTGACAGTAACTGACAAAACATGCGTAGGAGGAAGTTATACATTGATTGAACACTTACATCTTTTGTTTAGTTAATGCTAATTATACTATTTTTAGCCTTTCTGTTTATTTCATAATAGGGAAAAACATGAACTACTTTATACGGGATGTTCCTCAAGTAAGGTTACCAACTTCTTTTGATATCGTTACTTAACAGAATTTATTCTTGTGCACTAGTTGTGATGGTGCCCCTTGGCAGTGGAATTATATGGTGTTGTAGTGAATAACAGATAATATGAGAAATTAATTAATTAAATTAGGAATTTGCTACAATAAAAAATGAATATCTATGTAGGAACTGTTGTGAAGAGTACTGTTGCACGGTAGTGTCCTGTGTGTAATTTTCCCTGAAATAGTACCACTGAATACCCTAGCTTTAGTTATACATGCCTGCCTCATGTATGCTGCAGTATGTGAAGAAGTGTGTGGAAAGCCAAACCTGTTTGATGACCAACTACGTATTATGGAAACAGTACGTTGCATGGATGATGTTCGGGAACTGATAAAACAACAAGACCGAGTGACCCAATTGGAGGATCGTGTAAAAGCTTGGATGAAGAAAGTGCAAGAGGTGTATTACTTTATATTTAGGCACTGCATTGGTTCGCACTGTTTTTTTTATATTGCCTCTATCTTGTCCTAACCCTTTTCTTTGCTGTGTACATTTTGCTTAGACATACTTTTCTTTCTTGTCTGGAATTCTTGTTTGAGAAGATCAATGAATGAAATGTTTCTCACCATCTGTCAATGTTTAAAAAGGGCTCTTTTGGCTTTCCAGCAGTGTACTGTGTATTGATGATACAATGGACTTGACTGGATATTCATGCGTTTAACAGTTTTGAGGCAAATTTGTGCAGTTGCAGATAGTGTCTATTCATCTGACTCTCTGTCTGTCTGTCTGTCCATATGTATTAGCACAACTCCCACAGGATGGATTTCCATCTGTTGAGAAAACCCAAATTTGGTTAAAATCTGGTACTTTACATGAAGCCTTATGTATGTTTTAATGTTGCCAGCACATTAATTTGCCATAAAAGTGGTCCCTTCAGGTGAAGTGGTTTCAGGCTGTTAGGACAGCTAAGAAGGTACAAACATATGAACATGCCACAATATTTTGTTTGTGTACATTGCCTATCTTGTTTAAATTATGTGAATTATATAGCATGGACGTGTAGTATGGTACAGACTCAAGCTGTAGATGTACCTCACTGTAACTGTGATAGTTTCACTTATAATGTAGCTTACATTTTTTATGGAAGGTTTAATCTTCTTGTTGAAGACTCCTTGACTTTTGTTCTGTATGAATGCTCCACATCATTGTAATAAAACAGAAAAACTGAAATCATTAGTTGTACTTTGGGGTGAGCTGAGAATAGGCTGCATGAAATGTTATTGCAAGAAGATTTGCAGTTACCTGGAGTTGTAATGGGAGTGATAGTCTAAAAAGCTTATCTTTCCTCACAGTATGAGGATAATTCATTAAAAAGGCAATCTGAAACAGTATTTTATCCCTCTTTATGCTGACCATTAAGCCCTGTGACTGAGAGGAGAAATGGTAAAGAATACAGCAGGAACAAAGTCAGTAGTGCAGATATCAGTAGCAGAAAGAGAGATCATGACATTAAGGCTTTAGATCTGCCTTGAAATATTTTAGTGTTAATTAGCATGAGATTACTGAAATATTTTAATGTTAATTACCATGAGATTTACTGACAGTATTACAGAGGGGTTACGCTGTTACACCACCAGGATTGTGACAAATCACTTCTTCTTATGCTTGACTGCACACTGTTTATTTTGTCATTTACTTACAGTTGTGGCTTGTAGCAACTGATGCACTTCTTTTCACTATACCATTACTCAACTTATGCTGTGCACTCTCAACATTAGTAGTACAAGACTATCAACAAATTGAGCCACATGGCCCCTGAGAGGCAATTGTATCATCATATTCACTACCAAACTGCAGCCAGACCAAAACTCGTTGTCTGCATAGGTATCATTACTATACATATTTTACATAGGGAACAGGGGATAGATAACTGCACTGGAAATGATATTGTGATGTGTTAGCTTTACTGCTGTTACACATACTGAGGGGCAGAATATGCGCAAGCCAGGTATGAAGCAAACATGTAAAAACCAAGAATACTTGCCTTCTAGAAAGTGTCAGTTATTAGTGTTATTTTTGTGTCAAGTCTGAAAGAGGACTCCTTGTATGTACAGCTTGCAGCATAGAACAAAGTAGAAGAAAGGCCCCCTCAGAATTTTTGGACCCAGTGTACAGTACTTGGGAATTTTACATTTTCTTGTGTTTCTCTCTCAATAGGTGCTAATGGAGAGTCAGCAGCTGCGTAAGGAGAATGACTCAAGTGGTCCACAAGATGAACTGGAGTACTGGAAGAGACGAGGAGCACAATTTTCACAGATTGTTGCACATGTTCAGGGTCATGAGGTTAGCAATCTTTGAATCATATATTGATGTATGACATTTTATTGTTTAATTTTGTAACACATGGATGAAAGACTGTGATTCATTTTCTGTTTTTAAATTATGGCACCTTTCCTAAACCTTTATGGTGCTGTTTATTTTGTTGGTGTATGCAAATGTTTTTGAGCTGGATGTCTGACCACTCTTTTAAATTTGCGGATAGATATCCAATAAGACTCCCCCCCCCCCCGTATCTTTTGATGTTGTGTATCTCCTAGAAAATATTTTTCTTCACAGTTTTTCTCTTTTCATATGTCTGCTTGATTGTGCATGTGTACATAGAATTGTACAATTGGAATTCGAAAGATTGTGTTGGTTACATATTAAAATTGCAAAATGCATGTTGTCAAAGTAATGAACTTTGTTTCACACGTTCTTCTTTACACGTATTATACTCTACAAAATAGTAGTATTAGTGTATCCTTCTAACACCTCTAAGTCTCTTAGCTATTTAGGGGTACCTTTCTTAGAGGGATTTGTTAGTGTTTATGTGTGCGCTCCATCATTTACATGTACTCTCTGACTTTGTTCCTCCAATAATTCTTAGTTTCTTTATGCTTTTTACTTGACTTAATTCTCATAGTAGTAAGACTGATAGACACCTATGCCACCTGAGTCGTTTGGTTGGGGTTAGATGTAAAAAAAAAGGAGCTGAAATTAAAGTTTAAGAGTTGGCCTCACAAGGATTAACTGTACTTACCAGGATGGCTCCTACAGCTGCATTTAATGTTCTGGAACTCCGTGCACTGGCTTTGAAAATGAAGCCTGAGGCTGAGGCAGAGGCACAGATTTATAGCCTCATTTGGGATGAGCATTGGAGGTCCAGGTCCATTTGATATGGGCAAGCTAACATAACATGGGGCATGAGAAAGGTATCAATCTCAGAGACAGGGTTGATAAAGTGACAAAAGTAGCTATCCGGTTTAACATTTACGATCAAATTTCCTCCAGAAGTAAATGGAAAACAGGTTTTGCCCAACACAAGTTCAGGCCTGATCTGTACTCAGATAGGCCATAAACAAATGACAGTACTGGTGCATGGGTGTATGGCTATGGCACAAGGAAGGGGCTTAGCATCTGCTGTGGGCAACATACCACAGCATTTCAGGCAGAAGTACTGCCATTAAGACTTGTACAGTAGGGACATGACATTGTTAACTGATTGGCAAAAACATGTTCTGAACATCAATTTGTACAACATGAACCAACCAGTAATGTCTCAGAATGAGATGTTGATTTTGCCATGCACTGGATGAACAGAAAACACCAAGTTCACACATGGACAAAAACATGCAGAGGGTAAACTTCAAGAGTCCTATAGTAGAAGACTAATGAGCAAGTAGAGTTGAGTAGGAGTTGAGACATGTGAAAGGAAAATATGCAGGACACAGAAACAAGAGAGACCCATATTTATAGTGGGACTGGTAAATAGTCCTATGTGTGGGTGTAATAACAAAGGAAAAAATGGCCTACATTTCATGTGTTCTAGACATATTAGGAATTTATCACCTGGTGACACACATTATGAAAGCAAGGGACTATTACAAAACCCCATTAGGCAATGCACTGCACTTCATTCAAAGTACAGGACTGCTGGAAGGCTGACTGTTAGAAGAAAGATGTACAGTAGATCAAAAATGGTTGTGTTGCAAGCATCAATGGAAGCTTCTTATGTAACTTAATGTTATATATTTTCTTATAGTGTTTTTATTTTCAGATTTTGCAAAATATCATGATTAAAGATTTGTCCTTGGTGTTTATTTTTTTTTTTAATTCTCTTAAAAGTTTTATATCTGTGATGTATAATTTGCTTCTTTTCATGATGAGATGTTAGTTTTTACACTGGAACAAATTATAATTTTATCTGTATGTTGTGAATTGAAGTTTTATTGTGGCACTTACAGGTACGGATGACACTGATGACTCTTCAGTTGGCACGTTCTAAAGTGATAAAGCTGTGGCGTGATACAGACCGTAAAATAACATTCTGCTACAATGAAGCACGTGATAATGCAAAATTCATACAGTCAATGGAGAAATGTTGCCATTCACTGTACTTACATGATCCTGTAAGTCACTCAACATATCATCTTTAATTTATGTTGCGTCTTTGGTTCCAGGAGAACATGTTTGTTATTTCAGTATTTACCATGTACCAAACGTAACAATTTTGCACTGCTTTCATTCAATTTGTCAGTCATTCTTTTAACAAATGATAAATATTTGTAGTGTACTATTGTAGGTGATGCTTTTATTGTTATTACTCTGAATGCTTAAGGTACAGAATTTATATTCTGAAATTGGCTACATGACAGTTTTATTCTGTATAGTCTTTCCCTTTTCATTTCTAGATATTTCTGGGGTTGTTAATGTATGTATGTATGTATGTATGTATGTATGTATGTATGTATGTATGTATGTATGTATGTATGTATGTATGTATGTATGTATGTATGTATATGTGTGTGCGTATGTACACACACACACACATGTACATACATAAATACACACATACATATGTACATTCGTATGTATGTGCATATGGATGTGCATATGTATGTATATATGTATGTATGTGTGCGTATGTACGTATGTACATACATATGTATGTATGTGTGCGTGCGTGCATGCGTGTGTGTGTGTGTGCGTATGTACATATATATGTATGTATGTATGTGGGTACATATGTATGTATGTATGTACGTATTATGTAGGTATGTATGTATGTATGTACGTACGTATTATGTAGGTATGTATGTACGTATGTACATACATATGTACGTTCATGCATATAAATGCAACACTTATCCAACAATAATGTGGTAAATATCCTCTATTGTGTCTGCAATAGTAATAGAATGAAGCAGACAATTTCAAGAGGAGGAAATAAAATGAATTAATGGCTTTATCAGAAGGATGTAACTCCCAGAATTATCATCCAATTTGCTCTTGGATATTCAGTGGTACTGTAGCCAACACCCAAAATATACTGTGATATGATACTCTGCTATCAGTCTGGTTTCCTGCTACTGATAATAACATAATAAATCACCTTTACTAAATTATTGTTATACAAAATAAGTCATTTGTTTTTTAACTGAGACCCCAGATTTGGATGATCCATCATGGATGTTTTCCTAACCTCTGCTGTTTATAAAAGAGTTCAGATTAATCCAGTAGCATTACTAGGATATGGGATGAAATACAAGGGAATCTTGTTGATTTCCTATAGGAGCAAAGAAATTTATCTTCTCCAAAATGTCCAGAATATCTCTGGAGCTCACTCAGTCTTCTGTGCAGATGGTACTATGTCTCCTTTTTCCACAGTAAAAACAACCAGGGCTTGAAGATGAACGCTCACTTCTTCTAATGCTGAAGTTAAGAATGTGGCAAGCTAAATCTCCACTCCTGCATGTGCCTTCATGGCATTTACAAGGAAAACTTTTCCTTTACTCTTAATTTTTACTTTATAGCTCACCTTCAGTAGTCACTTTAGTACACCAAATACTGTTATATGCTCTATCATGAACATTAAAGTATTCTTTTCTTTGGCATGCTGTGCTGTGGCTTTGCAAACTCCATAGTACCACTTCTCCTACTGGTTCACCACTCCAATTGCCTAATCTGCTGTTACCCTATATAGTGCAACTGTTTCTTCCATGCATCTTATGTTTCTTGGACCACCCTGAAGGTGGAGGCAAAAGGCTGATTCGAAGCTTTAGTCACTACCAATAAACACGGTGTCATATCCCAGAAGGCTTTAATTTTTTTCCGTGCAGCCAGTGATAAACTCACATCAGAGATATGGTTTATCATGACTGCCTCTGTTATATCCCTTGTTGTGCTAACAGTCAGGTTTCGTTCCTTTAATCCTGCATCTTTGTTGTGGAATAATGCAGGGTTCGCCAGCGAATCGAGCGATTTTTAAGTGTTAACAAAATTAAAAGTATTGGATATCATGATACAGTTACATTTATAAGGAAGTACATACTTTAGCATTTGCAGAATTAAGTGAATCAGTGGTCTTGAAACATTACACAAAAAAAAAAAAAACACACACAATTTCACTCGTTACATCCTCAAGATGCCCTCCATTACGCTGCTCACACTCAGCAAGCCGATCGTGAACACTACTCATGGCCGTACATAACACGTCAACCGGGAATCTTGAAATCTCTTCCTGTATCTGCAGTGCAAATCCAAGTGTAAAATACGCCTGACACTGCTTTCTGACGGTCCCAGTTTCTTGGAATGACGCACAGCTGACTTTGTTCGAATGATGCTGTCGCAGCGTCAATGTTCTGTGGGTTGCGAACTGTTTTAACACTACCACCTTTCTTCTTAACGGTTGAGCCGGTTCCTTCAAAGTTGTTTACCCACGTCTTTATGGCATGAGCTGACGGCACTTTACTGTTTCGATGAATCCCGAATTTCTTGCGAAATTCACGTTGGGCGGCAACGTAGCTATTGTTGTTCTTATAAAATGATTTTACGGCGAAAGCACGCTGTGCATCAGTCCACGACTCCATTTCAAACTGAACGCTATTCACGGCCACACCACCTGGCAGCATCATTCCCCTTCCCTGCTCACGTAAAAAATATAAAAAAAAACGTCGTTGCCAAATCGCCCGATTCACTGGCGGACCCTGTACTTTTAAATGGATCTTTTTGGTTTCCAAGACTCTTCTAAATGTTATCATGTACATAAAAATCCTGTCATCTACCTTTGTATCCATGATTCCCAGAGCAAGAACTGGGGAGTGCTGCAACATTTAAAAGTTTTAAATACGTATTAGGATGTTTTCTAGAAAATATTTAATGTTAATGGCTGATTTCAGTTACATTTTATATGAGTGGTATAGACATAAATTTTTCTGTTGTGTTAACAGGTTAGAATGAAGGATTCCATTATGAGCCTATTGCAAACTGTGCGTCTGATTCACAGTGTGTCCCAATTCTACAACACATCTGAGAGGACATCATCTCTGATGGTTAAGGTATGACAGTAGATAACATCCTATGCCAGTTGTAAATCGTACTTTGAAACAGCATTTAAATTAATTGTTAGACCATTATTGGACAGGAAGCTTGGAACTTTGAATCTGAACAGGTTGTATAAGTCACAATCACTGAGGACAGCTCCAAGAGATTTATAAAATTGTAGGTTAGATTTAGTGGGAGTACATGAGGCCAGATGGGGACAAATGTGGTGCTATACTAGAAGAGGATATGCTTTTTTCTATGTAAAATCGCATGAAAATCATCAACTAGGACACGATTTTTTTGTATGTAATGGAATTATGTCAGCAGTTAAGAAGGTGGATTTCATTGATGGTCAGTTGTCATGCATAGTGATAAGAGGTGGCATGTGTGATATTATTGTTCTGAACTTAGGCATAGATGGGAGGATAATTTTACAATTGAGTTTAAAGCAATAGGATTGTAGGGTATGGACTAGATTAATGTGGCTCAGGGCAGGGGTAAGTGGTGGGGTCTTGTGAAAACAGTAAGGAACATTCATCTTCCATACAATTGGAAGGATTTCTTGACTAGCTGAAGAACTGTTAGCTTCTGAATGAGGTATCTGCTCCATGGAGATAGTGAATGACTGAGTGAGTGATTGAGTGAGTGAGATAGTCAAGTCAAACAGTCAGTCAGTCAGTCAGTCAGTCAGTCAAATAAAGGTCTTTGGGAAGTGTGTTGTGTTTTTGTGAGATCAAAACAGAAACAGAATAATATAATCCAGTGAACTGTATTAAAGAATGTAACTTAATTATGTTACTATATCACCATGCATGCTCAGATTGCCCATTAATCATGACACTTTACAAAGAATCATATCGGTTACCATAATGAGTAAATAGTTTGTGTTATATTGCTGAATTTGAAATCATAATTTTTGACATAAAGTACCTCAAGCATATGATCCTGGACTACCAGAATGGGGACATTATTAGGTGTTTCTTGTCATTGGTACCATGAAACTCTGTGTGTTTCAGAGTCTTTTCTGTCACCTTAAATTAATGAAAGATTGTGATCTACTATATATGGTATACTTAATATTGGATGAAGCAAAGAGAGAAACTGACAGCACGTTTCTGGCCTGCACTTTTGTATGTATGTGATTAAATGTAATGGGCCTATCATAATGGACATCTTTATTGTACATGTCTGTGGCTTTCTCTTTGGTGTGTGATTTCTTGAGCCTAATCAAATATTTTTCAGCTAAATTATTTAATATACACCATCATATGCATGATTAAGTACTGTAAATTTATATTAAATTACTCTGACATGTTTCGGTGTTAATACACCATCTTCAGGGAGTTTACAAGTTGTGTTAGCTCAATTAAACTTGTAAACTCCCTGAAGATGGTGTATTAACACCAAAACATGTTGGAGTAATTTAATATAAATTCACAGTACTAATTTGTGCATATGTTGATATGTAATAAACAATTTATTATTTAATATGTATGGTATGAACATAAAAGTAATGATTCAGATAATTTATTATTATGGTTTTTTAAAATAATTTTTGATCTCTCACCATAATTTTATAATACATATTTTCTTGTTCTTATACAAGTAGCTCAAATGATGCAAAGTACTCATGAAAACCAATCTTCAGCAATTAACAGAATGCATAATTAGACTACTTGTGACCTCTTAGTAGGTCTGCAGGGTTTGGTGATGGAAATTGGGACAATCATAATGTCTATAGGCATGTACTTAAACTTATGCAGTTCATTACTGAAGCTGTAGTGTATGACACCACCCAGTGATAGAGAGTTAAGTTTTAAGTTATGAAACATTTTAAGTAACATTTGTGCAGTTTAGCCAAAGATTAGCATTTGATATCAAATTATAGTAACAAACTGTATTTAACATGTGACTATAGAGATATTTGAAATGATATCTTTGCACAGATCACAAATCAGATGATTGAGACATGTAAGCTGTACATCACTTCTCGAGGAAAGGAAACAATCTGGTCACAAGATCGTCAGGAGGTGCAGAAGAAACTACAGCACTGCATCACACTCAACAAGACATACCACAACACGTACACTCTTGTCAAAAATCAGCCTTTCCTTCCTGGGCAGACATCCTTTGGGTTCTCTGAGAATTATGTTTTTGGAAAGTTTGACACCTTCTGTGACCGCTTGAATAAGATCATTACTATGTTCAATATTGACAATGACTATAACAACTTGTTCGCACGCAGAATGGAAGGTTAGTGCAATATATGTCATACTTTGGAAAGGAAACAAAATCAAAAACAAAAGTACATAACAGTGCAACAGTATGACAGTGCCAACACAAGTGGAACATAATATAGCAACATGTCACTTATTTGTGACAAGAGTGTCACAACTCAAAATGTGGTATTTTTGAGTTTTTGGTATAGAAAGAAACGTTTGCAGATGCACTTTTAACAGGTATAGTGTCATAATGCAGTTTGTAAAACTAGGCACTGGAGAGCAGTTGTGTCATCATTGCACTCATAGAAAAGTATAGCACTTCAAAACCTTTAAACGTTGAGAGAAGTCTTCCCTCAACCTGTGCACGAGACGGCCACTTATAGGTGTGATGATACCAGAGGCTGTGTAATGCAATTTTGGCCTCCTGATGATGAGCACATGTGCTCGAAAGATGTAGAGGCTACGAAATAAACTTACTGTAAAACAAAAATTTTGTGCATCAAGTTGGTTAATTACTAAGATAAACATATAGTTATGTCAGATTAATTTACCACATCATCTTGTTTTCAGGTCTTCTTCTTGGAGAAGGTAAGATTTATGTTATTAATTGATTCCTAGATCATTAGTTAAGCTGTTTCAGTTTCAGTAGTTATGTAGTACCAAATGAGATGAAAATTTGAACTTAAAGGGGAAATAGGAATATGAAAGGAATGTGTGTTCTTGATTTCTTCTTTGAGGGACTATTGAAAGGCATAACGTAATCAGTCTGGATAGCCAGTAACACAGGTGAAATATGGAGTACATAGCTCCTAAGTACAGAACAGAGTCTTATTGCTTCACCCATGTGCATAGTAACATATACAGGTCATGTGTGTGTGTGTGTGTGTGTGTTTATATTTGTATAGTTACTTATTTTATGCCGGGAAGTGTTTTAGACAGTTAAACGTATGGGATATACTTGTAGTAAAATGTTTTTGTAACCAGTGTGAGACATCTTTTAGATGCTGTTCTCTTACACAGAAACGCTGCATGTACACAAGCCTACCTTTCTGCGAACAACACTAACAAATCAAAATTATATACATGAGACAATTAAGAGTAGATTAAATGCTGGACTGTGTGTGTGTGTGTGTGTGTGTGTGTCTTTGTGCCTGCTTGTGTGTGTCCCAGAATGAACCTCTTCTTAGAACAATATGCCCATATTGCTTATTAACCATACTAATGAAGGATGTCTGTAATATGAATAAGTATTTACATTTGCAATTAGCAGGCTATATGAAGTACTTCAGGCTCAGAGAATATTTGTGGTTCTGATTAATGTTATATATATTTCAGGATTTTTTTATAATGATGATGTTGAGATCTCACACATTGTTTTATAATGATGATATTGAGATCTCATAAGTTGTTTTTTCTTATCCTCATGTTTAAATTGTAGCCTTGGAGGAGGCAGTCCACACATTTGAGCAGGCAAAGGCAGGAATTACAACCAAAACCTATGATTACCTTGATCAACATGACATTGAATTTGATGCTGACTTTGACATATTCCTTGAGAAGACTGACAAGCTGAAAGAAAGCATAGGAACCCTTATTGAGGAAAACTTTGCGAGTGTTTGGGAAACCCCTCAGGGCATACGCTTTCTGACCCGCTTTGAAAAGGTAGGTGAACCTAATCCTGAATAGCCACTTTGAGATGAATTCAGATTTCATCCTAGAACAGGAATTGCCAATAATAGTCTCATTGGGACCGGTTATGAGTTGGATATCTGACTGGGATTTAGTAGTTCTAGATGTTTAGATCGTGGTCAGGCATCTGTGATGGGGTTGAGTGTAATTAATGATGATGTTTTGTAAGATATGATATGATATGATATGATATGATATGATATGAAAATGACTTGTAACTAAGAAAGTAATTTTTGTGAAATAATGTGCCAAAATGGGGTTGTGGAAAATGTCTTTGTGCAAACACATTTATATCTTACTCTTATAATTTTGCACTCTTTTCATTGGTAGTTTTGACAGTGCCTGCTTTAAGTTACAAGCTACTTCTAGCAGTCATCCAAAAATAATTTGCAAACTATATTGTAGACTAAAACAACACAGTGCTAGACCTTATAACATATGGGCTATATTCAAGTTATATAACTTACATGGTTTAGAAAGTACACCTGCTTCCATTGAATGCTTCAATATACATAGTAATACCAGCAAGACTTATAAATTAATATTTATAAAATTCATTCACCCATTTATGTTTACAGCTTTCAATAGCACATACTCATTTTTAATTAATAAACCAGATATACAAAAAGAGTTGCACTGTCACCATGTTTGGGACTGTTAACAAACACAAACACTGTCATTCAGTTTTTGGACAACATTGATCATTCAGTGCTTAAAAATATAGAGTTTGAACACAGTTTAGTGAAACGGATGCAATAGTTGGAGCTATTATAAACCACCAAGAATACAGGTTCCCTGCCCTTTTGTGTGAGAACAGAGACATAGCATGTCTCTGATACAGTGTGTTCAGAATCTGTATTTTTGAATACAGACCAATGGATACAGCCCAACATCTGAAGTTTACAAAATGTGACGTAGTTTTATATACAATTTGTTACTGTGTTTGTGGTCTATCTTTATAGGAAATTTCACATTCCAAGTTCCAGTGTTGGTGTGAAGGCTGATGTAGTTTTCATTAAGGTATCATGTTACTATTACTGAGGCCAGGAAGTGAAGTATTCAAAAGTAGGGTAGTCTGTACACAGTTAGTTCAAAAGTTATTAAAAGGAACAGACACTTGGATAGGCAGATACTTGGTATTACAAGCCACAGTAGGGTAAAAATTTTATTTTTTTTACCACATGGTTCCATCATATATCACAAATATCTGTTACTTGATATTTATTATTTATTTCTGGTTGGAATGCTATTCCTATGTAACAGAACAGCAGGGAACTTTACTTCATAGAGAATTTGGTTTTTTGTTGATTCGGACATGGTATTTGTATACTTGTTTTTTATAAAGAATGTATTCAATCCCCCACCCTTGTTGGGAACAGTGAGTAGTTACATGACATCACGAAACCACATGATCTTTATGCATTATGTGACAGTTATGTTTGTCAGTGTAAGTGAATTTGACTCTACCAACTCTAAGTGTACTTTTAATAAAATTAGCAGAACTCCTCCCCTAATAATGTAGCAAAATGTAGGTAACTCTCATTGAAAATTTAACTAAGCAGAAAAAGTAAGAGACATGGCTGATGACACCACAGGCACTGGCATATTAAGTGGAATGGGCAGCAGGTTAATGATAACTCTTGCCCAGTACATGTATTTTTGTATGTATGTTCACATATGTGTGTACATAAATATGCTGCCTGAAGCATGCTGTAAGACTTATAAGAAATTATTTTTTGGAAGAAGAACAGTTTCAAACTAAATTTCTTCCATAAGTTTTGTTTTACGAAAGAGTTTTGCTTAAAGAACTACAAGCAATGGGTTTAAAGGCATTCATCTTTACAGCCCTTGCATATTTAGACTTTTTTTTATATTTTGAATTTTTTTAAGTTAATTTTTCAGGATGCTTTGTGAACACAGGACAGTAGGCTACTTCTTGAAACCCAATATTGACAAGTTTTTCAGCAGTAAAATGACACAGTAAAGTTACAAACCATGGCATTGCCACTTTACAAACCTGTAAAGTATTTCTCTAGTGACTGAGTGGAAATATGTGAGAAAAGTATTGAAATGTTCCAATAAGTTTTCGTAATGTATGAAATGTTAAAGGCCACTATTTTGTGGTATAATTTAATTAAAAAATTCCCCGGAAGTTCTTCATACTTGATAGTTGCAAACTATGAACAGATCAACAGGACCTCCTGATTAGCACTTCTCAACTCCTTAAGCCTGCCCCCTCTCAAAATTGCAAACCAATTTTATAGCCAAAATATTTTTTGTAACAACATGCTATTGTGTTGCATAAAAGAATTTCTAATATTTGCAGGTGAGTGAGAAGATTCCTCTTACAAAGTTGGATGAGAAATATGATCGAGTACTGAAGTACTGTGAACATGAGGTGGATCACATTTTCAGACTTTTCCGCAAGCAGAAAGAGGACCCACCACTCTCTCGAAACTTCCCACCTATTGCTGGTGAGAGGAAGAATGCTGCTCTGTAAATAGATTATTCACTCTCACATCGTTTCCTATACACAACAGATAGGCAGACTTGTGGATAATGAAGAAAATCAAGAGTTATGGATTCACAGCTAATCCCGCAGAGACCTGTTTGGGAAGGCAGTATTTACTCAGCCAGTCAAGATGTTTCACAGCTTTTATGGCACCCCAAATTTCACTAGCATGTCAAAAGTCGAAATCAGTTTCATTCCTCCATTGCAGAGCATTTTGTATGGTAAGGATTTTTTCTGATTCATGTTTTTATACTGACACAGTAGGCAAATAACTGAAGCATATGAATCCACCATGAAAATGGCAGCAAACTTGTAGTGCAGTGGAAATCAAGTTGAACAAAATACAGCAAAATTTCTTTAATCCAACGACTGATAGTTCAGAAATCCTGATATTCTGGCACTTGAGGAGAGAGTCCCAAGACCAGAAGTTAGCTTCATAGCAAAAAAATGCTTCTTTAGTGAAACGGATCTCAAGGGACATTTTTCAAAAGGCCTGCAAGAGTATCTGTACATCAACCGTTGTGGTATCTCATGACCCCTGTCTCCTACCCCATCAAATTCTTCAGCTATGAAGACTTCAGAAAATGCAGTAGAGGACCCTGATGACACTGGCCCAGCAGATGGAGATATACAAATAGAAGAATTCTCTGCTGAGTTGAATAGCCCAAGTACAGGAGCAGTAACAAAAAATTACCTGTAAGAACTTAGGTCTGGAATATCCAGTAATTCAGCACTTATTCATTCATGTGCAGTTCTGGATGAACGGTATTTTGCTTCGCATTTGAAGAAGACATTTCTCAGACTGTGTTCAGGAGAGTGAGAGAAATTTGTTAAGATGTCTTGTGGGAGAATAACATATGGTACTGAATGTAATATTAGAAGCAACTAGAAACTCGGATTTAGAGTAGTATGTTAAAATTCAATAGCAGTTTATGCTTGCTCTGGACAGTAAAATAAAAACTAAAGGAAATTTCAGTGCAATACGAAAGTTGAGAAGGGTTAATAAGATCACGTATTTTAGTGTCACTCCTTGCAGATTTGTGCAGAGGATGGTCCTAATAATTACAACTGTTACAGTACACAGGTGGATGTTTTCTACAGCATCATAGGTTTACCATATGAATAGGTGAAATTACTGAGATAATGTGAAAGTTTTCTTAATTCTGTATGAGAATGAACATTGGTGGATTTTAATGTCTTTCTTCTATAGGTCGCATAAAATGGGTCCGTTCACTTCACAGTCATCTTGAAGACTTGGTGACAGAGGCTTCTTCTCATCCAGTACTTCAAACTCTGCCTGCTACCTCAGAACTCCTTCGCCGCTACAGTGTTGTTGCTGCTGCTCTTGTCAATTATGAGGCTGACATGAAGGACACATGGATGAAACAAAAGGTAAGCATTCACCGTTAGTTTCAGTTGCATAACATGATGAATTATACATGAATTGCTCTTAGTCTGTCAAGGTATTTATTGACTCAGTAACTGACTGATGGCAGGCTGGTTGACTGACTGTCTGACTGACTGACTATCTAATGAGCAGAATTGTTCTTGAGAATGTAACAGTTGGCCAGCTACCCAAGGAAGTTCTTGTCTCTTATGAAACCTGAAATTTGCTTGCTATGCTCACAGCAAGCCACTGGTCCCTGTACTGAGTCAGAAGGTAACTCCATTCCCTTCCCTCTAAATCTGCTTTACTAAAATCCATTTTAATATTATTCTTATTTTTATATCAAATTCTTCTAAGAGGTCTCTTACTTTCATGTTTTCCAATGAAGCTTTGTCTGTCTTCCTTTCCATGTATGCTATGTTTCTCACCCATCAAATTCTTCCTGAAGTGATTATCCTATAATGTGCAGTGAAGAGTGCAAATTATGAACCTCCCAACACATTCACAGTTGCATGATTTTGTTGTTATTTTCTGTATTTTACCTTCTTGGCCACACTGTTCACATAGGATATTACAGTGAGGTACGTAACTCTAAATTACATTAATTAAAAATTGCATCTGAGTTAAATTATAACATGACATAGTACAAAAACAGGTCCCGTACAGAGTGTTTCCAAAATATGTGCAGACACTTTAAGGGAATATTCTAGGCCACAGATAATGGGAAAATGTGCACATAAACACAACTTGCAATGAATATGCTATCTATGAATTATGGCCCATTTTATTTTGAAGGAGGAGAATGGAGGACAGAGTTTGAAATCATACGCTCTTGCACAGAAATGTGTGTGTTTACAGAGAACTAATTTGTAGGTACATACATTGCACATCAAAATGCACTTCATGTTTAATTCAATACCCATAATCCATTGTAGGTGATAGTGGATTGTATAATTTTTTTATTCTTACTGATTGTAAATGTATTTGGTGTTGGTACAGGTTTGGCTGTTGGATGAAAGTCTGAACCAGAAGCTATTATCTTTCAGTGAAGAATCAGGACATCTGAAGGTGAATTTGGACCATCAAGTGAGGCAGATGATACGAGAGGCTGATTGCCTGGCAAAGATCGGGCTCCCTTTGCCAATTGTTACACGTACATTACTGTCTAAGAGAGATCACTTTGTAGTTGTGAGTGATTCTTTGCAGGTTAGTCAAAGTCTTAATGTTATTTGTCCTTCTTGAATCATAACTTGATCAGTTTCAAAATGTTAACTGTAGTAAATGTGAAGGGGTATCACAGTTACGTATTCCAAAAAGCTGTTGTTTGTAATACAGCTCTATCTATATCTAATGGTCATACTAGTGATATCAATACCCCATATCCATTTGTCTGCCCTTGTTTGTTTACACCAGTAAGTGCAACCATGTGGAGACAAGAGAGGCAGCATTAATGTTAAATTCGTTATATTTGTTTGCAAATATTTATATTCTAAAAGGGTGAAGAAAAGGCAGCAAGGTCACTGAGTAGAAGGTAATAATTTTTTCAGTTGTTTAAAATAAATAAGGTAAACAAAAACATAAAAATACTAAGTCTCAGTTATGCTGTGGGCTGACTGTAGATCACCTTTGTGAAATATGGTTATAACTGTAACATATGATTGCTATTGATAATATGGCTAAGTTTAGTTTAGCTTCTCACAGCACTTCAGATGAAGGTTCAGTGCATCTGGGATGTTATGGGATGTTTGCCTGGTGAATAGTTATTGGTGATTGAAAGGCACCATGATCCTTCAAAACATCATTAATTATTTACTATTGGACATGGCATGACATCCCAGAAGCATTGAATCATTAGATTTTATATTTGGTTTGCTTTCTTTGCCTTGTTGACATTTAAAAAATGAACAATGCTGTAGTCATCTTACAGCCTGATAATGGGTAATTTCATCAAATGCCTGTGGGGATTGTGTGTGTGTGTGGTGTGTGTGTGTATCAGAATTGTTTATAATGAAACATTGCAGCAATAGTGTACTTTCATTCTTTGGTAGGTTCAGGATTACATTTCTAAGTTACATCTTGTCAGCTTACCTTATCCTTTTCCACTTAACTTGTTGAGGGGAATCTTGCATAAATGCCTCCTCAGTCCTGTTTCTTCCTTTCTTCATCCTATTCTTTTTGCCTTGAAAACACTATTACGTTTAGGAAAGAAAGAAATTCAGTAGCTGTCACCCTCAGGAGGGCAGATGTATTAATGGACCAGCTCTCGTATTCAGTATCATGTGATACCTTAGAGATGCCTGGTTTACATTGCAGAAATCAGGGGTCAAGCTATTTCCTGCCACTAATAAAACCTCCATGTTGAATACGTTGGTCAGAATTAAAAATTGAAGAAATGAAATGTTGTGATATATTTTAAAATTATGCAACAATTTTTTATCATCCCTGCTCAGCAGATAAAGAAGTTTTTTAGTTTCAGTTGCTTATTATTACTGTGATTTGTTTCCCAGATGTTCTTCATAAAGTTTTAAAGCTGGATTCTTTTTACACTGATTACTTGTGCTAGCACAAATTCAAAACATTATTAAACGTATGAATGTGAACATAAGTCATTGTGTTGTGCTTGGTTTGATTTTGATTTTGTTGCTGTATTAGAATATAATGACTTCATGCATAAAACCTTTGGCACATGCACATATATTGTCTCCTCTGTGATCATTTAATTCAGGGGTTGCTGAATCAGTTTTTAGCAACAGCGCATCGTGTGAAGCTAGAGGTTCGACCACTCTTCCTACCCCAACTAGTACGTCTGTCATCTATGTTGTCACCAGGACTTAATTCCATTACTTGGACAGATCCAGAGTGGAAAAGCTTTTGTCAGAATACTTCTGATGCCATAAAGAGTTTTGATATTCTAGTCACAAGGTAAGACACGAAGATTATGAAGTGCCATATGGAACTGATATTAAGAATGCTGCTCCTTATATCTTTGTGGCTTGGTGATTTAAGAAATGGGAGACATCATTACCCTTTATATATCACTGATACAAAGTAACAAACAGTGTATGTATTAAGTACTGCAGAATTTCCTTTCCCAAACCATTTACTGTATTTACTATATCTATCTTCCTAAGGCCACTGAAGTAAAATTTCCTGAATATATTATGTTTTACTATTATGCGCCTTTTAGTTATCTGCCAAAGAAATTGTGGGGTTTTCCAGTTTTTAAAATTGTAACAGTGAATTGTGTGCAGGGAGTTTCAGAAGTACATGGCAGCACTACAGGGGCATGTTCTGTTCACAAACACAGTGAAGTACTTTTGTGTAAACGAGAGTTTCTGGTAATTTGAAATTTGATTAATTACCCACTGGCTGTACTTGTGTTTCCGGGATCACTACACAAGATCCTGCACTCTCATATTTCATCATAATTTTACTCAATACACACTGTATATCATTTTAATGAGTTTCCATGTTGTAAATACAAAAAATAAGAAGTCATACAATTCCCATTGTTATACACAGGTTTAGATGTACAGTGCTTGAGAATGTAACCATTTAGTTCTGCAGATATCCCACAAATAGAACACGTTACATTTGTAGCTTAACAATCAATCTAGTCAGATACAAATAAGGAACAGCACAAGTATTTTATTTTGTTACACCTGACTGCATTGTGTTTGAACAAATTATGGAATTCTAGAGGATTAAAAACATTATTTGTATTATTATATTTTTATTTCGGGGACCGCGGTAGCACAGTGGTTAAGGTGCTGTGCTAAAAATCAGAATATCGCTAGTTCGATCCCAGCTGGTGTCAGTGGAATTTTCATTTACATAAAATTCTTCCGATCACACTATGGCCCTGGGGTCGACTCAGCCTCTAACAGAAATTAGTACCAGGAGTATTTCCTGGTGGTAAAGGCGGCCGGTGCATAAGGCTAACACCCTGCCACCATCTTGTGTTGTTGTCACGAAATCTGGGAACCTTAACTTCCTGGAACCCTCTGGGTCCCTCCGGGCCTGTATCGGGACTGCTTTACCTATTTTTTTTATTTCAAATGTGTGCTGTGTAATACTGTTAAGGATGACATCCTTGGAAAAGTGTTGCTGTTAATCTTCATTAACCATGTATAGTGTATTCTGACAGCCTACTTGCAGTCACATAGACTGTGTGCCAATATGTTGTTCATGACTTTGAAATACCCCTTTATTTGTAACCATCATTAGCAAACTAGTTTTCAGTTGCCATCAAACACAACAATATATTTGGCTATTCTTAGTTTAATGGAAATTGTAAGTACTCATGCATGTTCATACACATTATATTCTTTATAACTAATTCAACAATTATAACTAGAACTATACAAAACACTTACCATTTCATAATAATCATCACCTTGATACGAAACAACTATAGTGTACATTGATGCTGATAAAAAACATTCACCGGCAATAATAAACTCCGATCAGAAAACAAGGAACATCCGTAGTCACCATCCGATATGTCCACACATATGAAACAAGAAGTGCCAAGAAACCAGTAATCTAAATTACATTCCAATAAAAACTTGTTAAAACTTGTTACAAACGAATGTATAATTAAACTCAAGAAGCGTGTAAGTGTAGAATATAATATAGTTTAATTTCCATTTTAGATTCAATAATGATCACTTACTGATATAAAAAATCCTGGACAGCTATAAAACCACTTAATATTATACAGTTTCTAATATTTTATACATATTTTGTACAACTGTAAGTATTTTAGGATCCCATACTACATGATTGCACTACAAGTACCTAAGGTAAGTTTCTGTAAGATGGCCAGATGATGATCAGAAGGACTGAAACATGGATTGGCAACAGATTACTGGTTTGTTTATCTTATAACTCATTAAAACATAACAGGATGCCCTCTCCATACACCATGGAGCAGAGTCCTTCTTGAGAAGCTAACAGGATCTCAACTAGTCAAGAAACTCCCCGCATTTTATGGAACCCAACGGTTCATTACCACAGTCACAAGTGCCTGCCACCTCTCCCTATCCTGAGCTAGCTCGATCCATTACACTCCCCCACATCCCACTTCCTGAAGATCCATCATAATATTATCCTCCCATCTACGCCTGGTTCTCCCAAGTGGTCTCTTTCCTTCAGGTTTCCCTACCAAAACCCTGTATATGCCTCTCCTGTACCCCATACACACTACCTACCCCACCCATCTCATTCTTCTCGATTTATCACCTGAACAATATTAGGTGAGGGGTACGTATCATTAAACTCCTCATTATATAGTTTTCTCCATTCCCCTGTCACCTCATCCCTCTTAGGCCCAAATATTCTCCTCAACACCCTATTCTCAAACACCCTCTAAAAAAATCAACTTATAGCAGCTATGACACTGTAATGTTCTGCACTACTCTACTGTATATATGCTTCTGCTAGATGGTGAAGGTGTGAGTTATTTACAGATATCAACCCTAGCAAGATTATTTTTAACCTGAAAGGATCATGTTTACTCCAGTTCTGTGCAAGTCATGATTTTGTCAGTTTGCATTTGCACTTATTCATGGTCTTGTGAGCTATGAGTTGGTGGCATCTGAATGAGTCACAATTAATACAAAAGTTTTCCGGTATGTTTGTTGGGAGTTGACTGCTATCAGAAGTTTCAAATTCAGACACTGCCATTCAAATCTTATTGTTCTAGCAAGAAAGTGACAAGAAAAAATAAATGCCTTCTCATAAGTTTTTAGTTGGAGATTGTGGGGGGGGGGGAGTGGTAATGGAAATAGACAAGTGACATGACTAGAAATACTTACAACATTAATATATATGTAGCTGGGAGGGGGCAGGTAACATGCATCATGAAATGTGGCAGCTACATGTTGAATAGTGAAAGGTTTCAGTAGGAAAACACGCCTGAATTCATGACATGACTGTTTCTGCCCATATCCTTTTCAGTTCATCACTCATTAAGCATTATATCATTCAGTGCTGTATAGCCTGAGTTGCTGACAGTATCAATAAATGAATGAATGAATGAATAAACAAATGAAAACCGAGCAAATAAATAAACAAACAGATGAATAAGAAATAATTGATAAATAAGCAAATAAATACATAAATAGTTTGTTTTTAAACCTGTGATAGGCAGACTACCAACATTTTCTGTCACTCTGGTTCAAAATTTGGTAAGAAACAGGACCAAGGAGCCTAATTCTCATTCCATGCCACAAGGACAGCCATTTCCACTAGCTAGCCTAGTGATCCCTTCTTGAAACTTGAGACACTAATCATCAGCAAGCTTTCAGGTCCAGTCACTTGTGTCTGGAACTATACTTTCATATTTACCCAGTCGACATTCGCTTATAAACTGGACCATAGACTTGTTTTGAAATGCTGAGATCCAAAATAATAAATAACAACGTTATAGAATTTGTTAAAGTATTTTCTTTATTTTTGCAAATTTGGTTAGCAACCTGGAAGACAAAAGATTCTACATCGAATGATAGCAAGCATTTCCTGACTTCAATCTGCTCTTAATTTCTTCCACAATAGAATTTTGATTTGTTAAAGTTGTTCCCAGATATTTAAACTTTTCTACCCTCTATTACTGTTACTAATTAAATCATCGCTATAAGCACTAGCTGCCGGTGCTATATTAGATGGGATTTATATGTCAAAATATCAGCATATTATTACAATTCAATTATTTTGTTACTATCCTGAATTTTATTTTCCTTAGTTTATAAAATTTGAGTGTAACAGAAGTTACCCATTAAGGTGATATGAAATATTTTTGCTTGTAGAGTTCATGATGTGTATTCAAATCGCATTCTGGAAGTTCTGTCGAGTATGCAGAAGGTAACTTTGCAGGCTCTGCCAACAGATGAGCCATGGACAGTTGAAGAGTTTCTTGAACGCACCGAGGATACCTGTCATAGTGCTGCTGTGGTTAGTCACATTCTTTGGTGCATGACATGTCTGGCACTGCATACAAACGGCATTATATGATACTGTTATGGAAAATGGCTCAGAAAGTAAATGCTTATCTGTGATCTAACTGACTGACTTGGGGTCTGCCACTGGACCATATCTTGAGCCACATGAATTCAGACCACCATCTTATTCCCTATTTCTTTAAGATAAATTTTAATATTACTTTCCCACCTTTGTTCATGTCTGCCAAGCAGTGTCTTCCTCTCAGGTCTTGTGACCAAAATTTTCTGTGCTTTGTGATAGAGTTTTGGAAATATTCAACCTGGCCAGCACTGTAATGCAAAATATGCCCAAAACTCTTTGGTACCACCAGAACTTGATAAATGGGAAGAAATCCTGGCAATCCAAAACACAATCATTGAATTACCAGGATACTGGAAAGATAGTATACTGTCTTCTCATTTGCGGACCATTTGGATTTACTCTGCTCAACCACAGAATACTATTCATTATAACTAGAGTGGTGTATTTGACAACTGTAAAAATTTGGTAGTAGAAAAGGGGGAAAAATTAACAAAAAGTGTAATAAAACTTGAGTAGTAATGTTGTGCTAATGAAGTTAATCAGAAAGCTTCGGCTGGCAACAAGTCTATATGGCATCCCTTGGCTGTGTTCAAACAACAATAACTGTTAGCACAGAATAAATTAATTCCTGTTTGCTGGTGTAATTTGTTGGGAACAAAGTGATTGATATGAATTTTATATTCATGGGTCTGTGCATTGTGAATCAAATTGAATAATTGTCCAACAAGGTACGACTGTATTCAGTTTATTACACATCTGAGACAGCTCTACATGTTTTGGATGTTGACACCCATCATCAGGCGCTTGTACAACTGTAATTACAGGTTTTGGCACTGGTCAGCTGGGTCTGCTACCATCCGCTCTTGTTGAGTTGGAACTCAACAACAAAAGCGGATGATAGCAGACCCGGTTGTCCAGTGCCAGAACCTGTAATTATAGTTGTACGATCTCCTGATGATGGGTGTCAACACCCAAAACATGTAGAGCTGTTTACAGCTGTGTAATTCACTGAATACAGTCGCATCTTGTTGGACAATTATTCAAATTGATGTGAAGATAAAACATCCATGTGAGTCTAACAGATATTGTATTTTCTCCACCCATATGAGAAAAGAGCATATAAATATCCAAACTATCCACTTTCACAGTCAGTACAAGAGACTTAAAGTATATCAGCACATAACAGCTTGAACCTTACATAAACTGTCCCACATGAAGCTACGTAGTATTTTATGTGAATCTGAAACTTGTATTCCAAGTACAATCTTATATCACATACGAAACTAGACTAATGTACACAGATTGGCACGTGAACCAAAGGTATATTCAGATTCTGAAACTGACATGCTTTTTTAAGTTCTTCTAGTTCCTTTAAATAAACAAACTTAGTGGATAGTTACATTATGTCCAGTTGACGACTTGGCTTAAGTCACTTCTGTTTCTATGAAGTGATATGGCTGCATGTACTTTGTGCTTGTTAATGAGTTTTATGTCGGATATTTCCTTTGCCACATCTCTTTCTCTCTGAATTTTCTTTTGTGTCATGCTTCAGTACTCCTTGTAGGACTGTATCACCAATTCTTGCAATCTTCTTGTGTCTCCTTTTTTTTAGGTTCCTGTCTTCTCCATGTGTCAAAATAGCTAAGTAGTACACTGCATTTAACATAACTGTAGTTTTTTTTCTCAGTTTTGTAAGTTCAACATGTGTCTATTTTGTACTTCTTTGTTGGTAGCAAATGTTCAGCAACCCAATTTCAAAAAGGGGTATTATCTTTTAAAAGGTAGTAGTTTGAACATGCATAATTGAATGTTTCTAATACAAAAGTTGATTGAATTTCAGTTCCTTTGCTTTCATTTATTTTTGGTAATGCTAACCATTTTAGATATGATTAAATATATTAAGCTTATTGTACATATTATTAACATGAGGTATTCATGACAGAAGAATAGTTGGCCCTTTCTGGTGAATGTGTACATTTTAAGTATGATGTTTCCATATACTAGGAGCTGAACCGCAAGAGTCTTATGGTAGAAGAGGCTGTGGAAGAAGTGCTGGATTTGGTGAAGAAGGCTGCAGAGGAATTTAAGGCCTGTGGTGGTGTGGATGAATTTGATTTTCTGATGGAAGGTAAGGCATTGTGCTTATATTGTGGTCTTCTGATTTGTGATATTGTACAATGGGTTAGGTGGATATGAATATATCTGAGGGATATGCTTTCTTCATCTTCAAGGGACTTAAGTATGCTTCTTAAAATGGTGCTTCCATAGGGTTATTCTTTTGGACTTTACGCATCATAAGATTTTATGAGTTGACACTGCTCTGTTCCAGAAATTTGTTCTAATTCGATCTTTGGATGCTAAGGATACAAAGAAATAGCTTCTGTGTTGGGCCCCTAGTTAGAGCTACTCTTGTGCTTGGAGAAATTTCCGTAAGGTTGTGGCTCTTAATTCAATCCTTTATTCAGTTCAACCAGCCATACACGTGACTGTGGAAATGTCAAGCATGACATAGCTATATATTTAACGTAACAGTATTAATAATATCAATATTTTACATCAGCACAAATAAAACAATAAAATACTATATAATAATATAAAATACTATAGTATAATATACTATAGTAATATGTGTAATTATAAATGTCTTTCTGCTGCATGTCATCTAACCAGTAAGTTAAAAATTAAGCTACTGAATAAAATGCATGATTTATCAGAGAATATTTTAATTTCCTTTTAAAAATTTTATACTTGTTCAGCATTAGTACACTAACAGGCATCTTATTATATAATTGAATTCCCATGTTATTCACACATTTTTCTAAGAGATTTGTATTAAATGACAAAACATGTAAATCCATTTTTTCCTTGTATTATAGTCATGTACTTGTATACATTCTGCTCCATTGAGAATTCATACTTCTTTATAAAACGTATCAAGTCCTGTACATTTAGAGAAGTCACTGTAAGTATCATAAATATTTGTCTACAATATGTACCAGTACCCACACCACACATTATTCAAATAACCTTACCTCCTCTGTAGCTTAAATGTGCATAAGTATCTGTACATATATATATATATATATATATATAGTACTATGACTAGTTCTGTATCCAGTAGGTCTCTTGGACTTGTAATGGATTTGATGGAATTGAATAAACTGAATGAATGAAAAATGTGGGTTATTCAAGAATTCATCATGGTTTGAAACAACAGATACCAATGTTAAGTAAAAAAAATGCCAATTTCCTGTAGCCCACTATCCAACGCTCCTTCTATTCTCTCAGTGAAGGACTGAATTGCAGTATTGGAAGATTTCTTTTCCCTAAACCCATTTTGAGCCTCTGTCAAAATATTGTGTTTCTTTAACAACATTGTTAACCTATCATACATCAACTTTTGCATTATTTTAGAGAAGACTGATAAAACTATTAGTGGTCTGTAATTTTATACATTATGAATATTCTTTATTATACAAAGGTTTTACTCTTGCCATTTTAAACTTTTCTGGAAATATACCTGATTTGAAAGAAATGTTACAAATATGCATTAAGGGTTAATCTCACACACTGTTTTACTACATATTCTGGTATTTCATCATATCCTGCTGAAAATTTACCTTTTGAATTTTTTATAACACATTCCACTTAATTTTCAGTTACTGGCTTATAGATAAATGTTGGAGTTCCAATGAACTATATTGGATATTGTGTGACATTTTTATCCAAAAACGTTAAGAAAAGAGGGATATGTACTGAAAAATATGCTAGTAACCTCATGTTAAGCTCTAGGTCCTATTGGCTGTACTGAAATCCCTACTTTGTGTAACAGATGAAGTTGTTTTCCATATTGCTGCTTTTTGCAGAGGAAGAGGGAGGAGGAAAGAGTGGAAGTAAGGCTCAGGTAAGCAGCTCTGCAGCAGATGGATCAGCAGCATCTCAACAACAGCAGGACTGGAGCATAGTGTGGGAATACTTTGACAGTCCTCATAAACTGCTCGTTCAAGCTGGAGGTGGATTGTCAAAGGTTATGCAGGATATGGTGCGCAATGCTGTGGCAGAAATGAGACGCTATTACAGCCGCAAAGTAGTAGATGTGCTCATTAAAGTCACCCGTCACTCTCTGGACTGTCTGCGGAAGCGCTTCAACTCTGATTCAGACTCTGCAGGTTGGTTTTGTCACAGTAATGTTATTAATATGGGTATCCTCTCTGAAGTGAGAAGCTTTTCATGTATCATTACACCTGCCTTTAGAATGTGCTCTAAGAACATTCATACATTAAATACCTTTCGCACTGTATGTGATCTCATTATTCCTTTGTCATAACACAAAGGTATTTTCTAGGAATAAAAGCATTTAAAACTCACGTATTACTGTCATTAGAGAGGAAATTTAGAATATGTAGCAAGTGAACACAAAATAAAAGCCAATAATGGTAATCAATAAGAATCTGTGGAGCACTACCCAGTGCACTTGCCGATAGAGTAATCCATGATAGTAAACAAAATTTGCATAATTATCACACTCCATAACTTTAAACATAAATTCTTTACCACATTACAAATATTCTCACACTGGGGATTTAACTCTAATTTTAACGCAGTATTATCATATTCCACTCTTTAATTTTTTAATTTTTGTAATGTTGCCAATTTCATTTTCTGAAGGAGTAAAACATGTTGGCACAATATGCATACTTATGGCAATCCCCAACATCCAGTTCAAATTCCTACCATATTTCAAATATTCTCATGTAAGACTTTAAACGTGCATTTTAACATATTTTATCTGGGTTTTCCCAGACATATGAATGTTGTGACTGTAATACTGGCTTGTGAAAGCTTTGTTTGGTTGTATTTTGCCAATGTTATTAAATTTATTGCCTGATGATGATGTTTATGATTGAAACATGTAGGAGAGAACTATAATAGAAAAAAATATGATACATTAAAGTAAAGAGTAAAATTTATTTTCAAGTGAAGTTTTAAATATTTACAGAAAATTTCAAATTTCATAATACATATACATTGCAGTGAGCTTTAGCTTTGGAAAATGTTGTTCTATTTTATTACTTGTCTGATGTACGATGTGTGAGATTGCACTTGGTCACTGGGCCTGAAGTTTGTTGAATTTTTAGAGGCAATGAATGTCCAGCCAGTGTTCCTGCTGCATGCCACACTCATGATACCCAGGGTTGTGGTGAGACCAAGTCTAGAGGATGTGCAAGAGGCCTTAATAGCTGCTGGGAAATTCATCACTAATGTGTCAAAGTGCATAGGGCAGTGGACTGGTGGCAAGGTCCCACAGGTGCTGGACACATGACTTCATGCTTATGGTTTGACAGTAGTTTAAATGTAGAACAGCATAGAGAGCAGTCTTGTAGTTGCTATCCATTGAGTACTGAATACATAGTCCATTGAACTAAACAGTTACTGTCAAGATTTGTTAATAATTGACTTTAAAACTTTATGGTAAAATCTACTTAACATGTTTGATTTGCTTATGTGTGGTACAAATTCAAATGTTGAATAGTGATGGGGTGTGCTACAAACATGATGAGAGACTTGGAGCAAGGATTACTATCGTATTTTGATGCAAACCAGTGACTAACTTCTTTAATTGCTTTTTCTGATCTTGTGAAGTTAAGATCCCACTGGTTGCATTAATCTTAATAAGACTGGAGTAAACTTTGCCACTGAAATTCAGGAATAATTCTTTATTCTTGGCAGAGTAATAAGGAAAGAAATGGTGTTATAAAAACCACCCTTGAATTAGTTTTTTTGATCTATTCTCACAACCATTTTCATATTTTGTCTTCAGTATAATGTGAACATTTATTACATTTATTTAAAATTCAAAGGCAGTTTATCGGTCACCATGTATCTTCACCAAACAACCTCAGAACCAAAACATAATAACGTTTGTATATGCAAGTTTTTAGGGTTTTGCAGTGGTGTGGTTGAATGTCTGTTCTTTTGAAATGTGACACTGCATCATTAAGTACTGGCTTTGGACATTTTGAAATATTGTAATGGGTCTGTCTTTAAGGGTTGAAATGTTGAAGAAGAATGCTGACAATTCTGGGAACAAATTATCTAGTGACATCACATCACACGCCAGAAGAACAGAGACATCAACATTCATATATGCTTAGAAGTGCTAAAATAATATACCAACTGAATAGGAAAATGTATTTAAATCATCAAACAAAAAACTGTTCAAGAAGACAGATGACTCCTGGAGTAGCTCTTTAACCTTGCACTGTTTCTATGAGGCATACTTATTATTGGTATTCATGGGGTTCACCTTTTGAAGCATTTTTTGCTTGTAGGGTATTATTTCATACACTAGAACTCTGATTTCAGCTACCTTGGTTTAATTTTAATGTAAGGTACATCTTGACACGTTCGGTGTTTCATTTCTGTTCACATTTATTTACTCTAGCAGAATTTGAAATAGATTATTCTACTGTGCATACTTACAGTTGTCACCAAAGTTGCACACTTAAATGTATTTGCCATAAGTCACCTTTCTTTTACAGATGCAAACTTTCATGTAACATTTGAAATTCTTTCATGCTTTTATAGATAGCTATTATTTCACAGTTGATGCTTGGATATTTACCACAAGCACGTACATTTTCTGAAGCTCACTTATACTCCCTCTGCTTGCTTCATCTGTATATAGGCACTTTCTTTACATACATCTCCTGTTCTGTGTTTAAATGTGGAATATGAGTAGTAGTTTCAGAAATTTGTTCCCCTAGTTTAATTGGTATTTCGTTTTGCATTTTTGCAAATTTAATTTCTATTTGAGTAGTGTAAGGTAACTACATTAAAAAAGAGAACGAAAACAAACTGTTTTAGGCTGAATGTCCACTGGCAGCACATCATCTGATTCTTTCATATTCAATTATTTGTTGAATTTGTCATGTACATAAATGTTTCCATGACTATGGCATAAAACCTCAATCTGGCATTATTTTCAGGGAAATCTTTACAGGTTTAGATAACAGACGTTGTATTCTGGTGTTTGAAATTTTAAAATAACGCTTGTAATTATGTAAGTTCAGTTTATCTGTAATATGTTTTGTTTGTACAGAATGGATATACTGACTAGTATTTAGAGAGGTCTACCATGCAGACAAAATTCACTTTTTCATTCAACTCTAGTGAAGTATTATAAAATATTTTTAGGGGTTTCTTTCTGAAGGATGGAACATACTGTTTTGTGGAATAGACAAAGAGGTGGGTGAATAATGTGAAAATAATACTCATATATATATATATATATATATATAAAAGTCATAGTTACTGTGGTAGTAACTTTTCTTTTTCTTCTTTCTTTCATCCCTATCACTGTCTCTCATTGTGTGTTTGTGTGTGTCTGTGTGCTGTCTTATCCTTCCTTTGCCATTCATTGCACCACCTTGTAAATAACAACCTTTGTGTCACGTGCTATCTGTTGTAAACCAACCATAAACCTATGTAACATCTCAAACCACTGGAACCATATGTGAAATAAATGTAACCCATCAAAACCCATGTAAATATTTTTTTTGTTAACCTTTATTACTGCCATGAGCATGAACACTCCAAATTTCTTATAATTTTATACCACATTCTTGTAACATCCCTTGCCAAACTTCTTTCCTCCTGCACTTTCCATAAATGCACAAGCAGAAGGTGGGCTGGTCTAAGTTGGCTGGCTCACAGATGCAGGCCATTGTTGACGTGCTTACCCGGCTAGAACAGGGCCCTCTGCATGGCAATGAAGATCCAAAAACAAGGCGACGGCATCTGTACAGATTGGCATCAGAAGAGCGCCCAGCCTTCCCTGTTCAGCAAAGGAACTTCCACAATCATGTGATGGAGAACAAGGAGGTTGTCAAGATGCTTTCTTTACTGTCAACATGCACGCAGTACGTTAAACTGGTAAGAGACTGTATTTCACAACTAAGTTAAGTTCGACAGGCAGAATCTGTCCTCTGATCATCCATTATGTAGTTTATCATACTTTCATTTCAGCTTTTTCTATTGCACACTGTGGCCAAGTCCTTTTCACATATTATCTTGAGACATATTTATTAGACAGCTTCAGAAATTGTAGACTGTTGATCTCCTTTTCACATATAAAATGCTGACTAAATTAGTGTGTAAATGTACCTGTCTGTTGTGAAAATGTGGTAAAGGTTCTTTATTCCCTGGTTTGAAGTTGCTGGAGCATGAAACTGGTTACTCACTTCCATCTGTAGTTCTTAGGTCTATTAAACATGAAGCTGTATCCCCACATTCTGTGCAGGATTTCATGGCATTGTCATTAAGCACAAGGGAGAAGAATATTTACCTTTCCTTTCCTGGGCTTAAAGAGGCCAGCACACAATGCTAACACCTCACCTCTCTTTAGTGCCAGGGTTAGTAATGCATGAAATTTACCTAATTTCCTCTGTACTGCTTCAAGTAATAGTCATTACATTACATTTTAATTTACATTTACATTTAATATACACTTCAAAGATCCAAGCTCTGTCCCATGTTGGTTGAATATGAAACATGTCA
>Ga0123355_10001075_pt1 | contig 37756 bp, 31 predicted proteins | sample TergutEmb28metaG_3_FD_89872 | JGI IMG/M metagenome (GOLD analysis project Ga0123355, IMG submission 89872) | Embiratermes neotenicus P1 segment gut microbial communities from Petit-Saut dam, French Guiana - Emb289 P1 | ecosystem: Host-associated > Arthropoda: Insects > Digestive system > Gut ...
GGTTGGGGTTTCTTCCCCCTGGAAAGTTGGTGTGTTGGGGGCGGCCGGCGCCCCCCCTGGGGGTTTATTTTTAATGGGGGATCGGCCAAAAGTTTTTTCCCCCCCCCCCCCCCCCCCCCCAAAAAAAAAAAAAGTGACACTCCTGGCAGAAGAAGTGCAGTGCATCTGAGGGGCGTTCAAACCAAATCTCACTTCCCTATGACAACACACATTTTTAGGAGTAATGACGACAATGCAAAAAGGAGTTCAAACTAATTACACATATCAAAGGGAAAGATTTGTACTCAGAAAAAATGAGAATTACAGAAGTGGCATGTTTTGAATTCAGTAGCCAATTTTTTTTTTTAAATTACTATACACACTGAAGAGCAAATAAGCTAGCAGCATAAAGGTGATAATTGAGTGTCACAGTTGGCTCTATACAGGCCATTCTTGAAACATTTTGTTGAAATTACAATATTGGCTGCAGGTGCCTCAGAAAATATTATTGTTATGCAGTTTGCAACTTGAATATGGTGTTCAACAATTGAATCAGAAATATAGTTTCAAACATAATTAGCCTGTACTAAATGCTATACAATGATAGGATTCAGACACATTTTTAAATGCACCAAAGGGCAGCAACCAACAGATACAAGGCTGCTATGATAATTGATTTGTTTATTGTGAAATACATCTCAGCACATGCAATATGTACCTTCCCCCACATGACACAATAATGCAGGGACATTCTTCATGCTCACGTACAGTAGCATGAACACATGGGAGAAATAAAAATGCATACAAAATATTGGTTACAAAACCTGATGGGAAGAACCCCCTTTGAAGACTCAGGAACAGACAGGAGGGTAATACGAGGGGATGCTGGTAAGTCCTTAGCCCGACCTACTTCCCAATGTCGTTGGAAAGAGGGGTCTCTCCATGTGCCGAATTGCAAGTCTTTTCTTGTTACAGAGGCTGAAAGGAAGCATGTCAGGTGATGCGAGCTGGCATCAAGTTTCTCCCCCCCCAGCAAGGCAAGGCGCCGAAGGAAATTCACGCCATTCCTAAAGAAACATTAGGGGAATATGCACCATCATATGCCACCATCAAAAACTGGGTGGCCCAGTTTATACGTGGTGATTTTTCCACTTGTGATGCGCCTCGTCCTGGACGAACCAAAACAGTAACCACCCCGGAGACAATTGATCAAATTCACGAGCCAATCTTGGAAGACCGCCAGATTTCAGCTAAATCAATAGCTGAGCAACCGGGCATCTCACGTGAGCGGGTTGGGTCCATCATTCACGAAGATTTGGACATGTGGAAGCTCTCCGCAAAGTGGGTCCCGAAATGCCTGTACCCAGGTCAAAAACGTCAACGGTGCCAGTCGTCTGAGCAAGTTTTGGAATTTTTTCGGCGCGATCCACATCATTTCCTGTCGCGATTGGTGATCCTGGACGAAAACTGGTGATATCACTACGACCCGGAGACAAAGCAAGAATCAATGGGGTGGCAGCATAACGGCTCACCCCGCCGCCAAAAATTCCAAGTGCAAAAATCCGCTGGAAAATTTCTTGCCTCGATTTTTTGGGATCAAGACGGCATCCTCCTCATTGATTATCTTCCAAAGGGCCAAACTATCAATGCGGAGTATTACTGATCTCTGTTGGTGCAAATGAAAGACATTTTGAAGGAAAAATGCCATGGGAAGGTCACCAAGGGGTCTTGTTCTTGCACAATGCCCCGGCTCACCGGGCATTTGCAACCCAGAAGAAATTGGTTTACCTGGTCTTCCACTTTCTTGATCACCCACCCTATTCTCCGGATCTGGCCCCGTCAGACTACCACCTGTTCCCTGGACTGAAAAAACAATTGAAAGGTCGCCATTTTTCGTCCGAAGCGGAGGTCATTGCTGCTGCGGAGACCTGGTTGGACGGACAACCTTCTGAATTTTTTTTAAAGTGGCTTGCAAAAGTTAGAGCAACGGGCTAAGAAGTGTGAGCTTCGTGGGGAGCATGTCGAATAAATCCCGTGTTTGGTCGTCATAGATTGTTTCATTCCTGGTCGGGCTAAGGAATTATCAACACCCCCTCGTATTAAAGACGGACACTAAAGTAATAGGATTTCAGGAATTTGACTGGTTTCATCTTGCTCAAAAATGAGGTCAAGCTGCAAACTCGGGTTAGTACAGTGGTCAACTTCGAAGCTACATCAACAATGGACAACTTCATGACTATGTAACTATTCACTTCAAAGACAGAACTCTGCTCTAAGTACTTATCGATTAGAAATGGAAGCCAACCATTTCTGTGTTGGGTTTTGCTTGTTACACATCTGTATTGTCCAGAGTCTTTGAGACAAATCGATCAGGCCAGAAAACTCAAAATATACATAGTCAGTACCAATAAATCTCTCTCCTTCTGCAACTGCAGTTTCTTCTCTGAAATTATTTCTTTCATTATTCTGTTCCTTTGTTCCATAAACTTCAGGTTTGCCTCTTTCAAAGCAATTTCTTCAAGCATTAACATGTTTTCTTTGTCCAGCCCTGAAAACTGAGACTTGATTTTCTGCAACTGGGGATGGACTGTATTAGCTGCAACATACGATAGGACAGGTCATTAAGAGGAAACTACATACCACAGCTGTCACCACCACCTTGGATTTCAATTAGGTGAGCACAGTGGGTGAGAAGGGTAGTGTAAGCATACAATTATAAATCTGGATTTCAAACTTTCGCTGTGTTCTGAAAGTTGTATGCTTTCTTCTTCTTCTTCATAGGCAGATAGGCAGTTAGGTATGAATACTTCACACCTACCTGCCAATGAAGATGGAACAGAGTGTTCCGAAACGTCGGCATATAAAATACAGACACCAGGGAATTACCAAGAAGAAAGCACACAAAATACAATTTATAAATTTGTGTGTCATGTAACTTTAAGGATACAAATCCCAGACATTCTCTTTGCAGGGTCCTTCATATTCACCAGGTCCTGATTAAGGCAGGAAGGTTACCCACATAAACATCTAAACTAAAACTAAACTCCGTGGCTTTAGTCCGCGAGCGAACCATACCGACAGAGCTAAATCTAGTAAAGCAAAGTAGTTACCGTATGACTGCTGTTCAAAAAATTCATGGACTACACATATAATTTCTCCCTTCAAAAGCAGGTGACAACTGTGAAACTATTTGGCGTGGTTTGTTAAGCTCTCTAATTTTGTTGTTGTTTTCATTATCAAGTAAAGACAATTATTTGACTGAATGACTGTGTGCATTGCCAATAATTTTTTTTAAATGTCACCAACAGGACAACATATTATCCATAGCAAATCCAAAATCATTCTTGCAATTTTGTCATACTGACAACATTGTTTCTCTGTTTATACTGTGATGCTGCTCCGTAACTCATGTATGACAGCTTTTTCATACTGCTATCCTGCGTCTTGATACACTGAATACCTTCTGGAAAGGATTGAAGTTGCCTTGAACAAGAGACAAGGCAAATAGGTTTTGGTTCGGACAGAGATTCGGTGTGATGCGTATATATTACAGTAAGATGAAGTGTTACTTGGTCACTGGACAAATATCACTGCACTACATCCTAAAACATGAAAGGTTGTATATTCTGCAAAACCTACTACGGTAATACACTGACATTAATATAAACTTCCTCTGCACTGGGTCAGAACTTGAGTCTGGTGATAAGCGACAAAACTGCAAGGCAGAATGTTGGCCCAATCTTACCAGTCACATAATCAACAAATTCTTCACACAGGACAAAAGTCATTATTGAGCAGTCTGCTGTCCAACTGCTTATATGTGAGTTCACCTCCAAATCCAAAATCATCTACCGTGAAGAATAACTTGTGTATCACAGCAGACAAAGGGCATCTTACACAATTAGATAAAAGCAGAGTTCACTTTCTGTTATTCATACTAACTTTCCATGAAGGTTTCTGCATTGGAATCAGATTGTAAGATGTGCTCTCTGCACGATGAGTGTTACGTTCTGACAACTCTCCCTCTTATATGTGCATGCACAATCACACACATAACCATACATGCAAGGATGCAGTATTGCAGACAAAGTTTTGCAAATTTGAAAAAACAATTGCAAATAGTTGGGAATTTATCACAAAATGCCACATACAGTTCTTGAAAATTATATAACCGTACGTCTTGCCTCTTTAAACGGAAACTATGTAATTACACGTTCAAGGTTTAAATTTCTTCTTATCAACAGAATACTACAAAGTGTTCTGTACATACATACACATAACCACACACGCAAGGATGCAGTATTGCAGACAGAGTTTTGCAAATTTGAAAAATCCATTGCAAATAGCTTGGAATTTATCACAAAATGCCACTACAGTTCCTGAAAATTGCCAAATAGCACCTCTTGCCTCATTAAATGGAAAATGACTACATAATTGCGTGAGACAAGGTTGAAATGTCTTCTTATCAACAGAATACTCCCAAGTTTTCTGTACACTTCCTCCTTTTTTCAAAGTTTACCAAGACGCTGCTCTCACCAGTGATCTGGCTTTCAGACCTAATACATGGTCTCAGTAAATTTAATTTCTGTTGCTGTCATAGACAACTGAAATTTCATGCTGATATTTTGGAGAAGTCTCTCATATTCTTCACCAAGTTACAACAAATTAGAATTTTCGCATCGTCCATAATCAGATGCATCCAGTACGACAGACAATCTCTATAAAATTGATCCTTTAGAGCAGTAGATGCCTGTAGTCACTTTCATATGCCCACAGCAATATTTTGCGCTTTACCAAGACTTTCATTTTTACACACAAAATATCCAATGCAGAGAATGAAGAATCTCTAGCCTTTTCCACATAAGTGGGCAATGTATCAGGTGTGAATATAGGGTCATTCTCATGATCTTCTAATTCTTTATTGTTCTGATTAATTTTCATGAAACAGTTTAAACACAATGAATGTCCTGATATAAGTGAAGTAAGTTGTACTTTGTGTGCGAATTTTAATAGTATTGTGCCCAAAATTTCCTTCACAAATACCAAGTGTGTCCGATAATTATAACATTTGCATACTTACAAATGCCTATAGGAATTACAACACATTTTCTGGTTATAGAAACATATTCAAAGTGATAAGGTTTCCTTAATCTCGGCCAAAGCACATTTCACAATTCATCTTATAAGTTATTAGCAACCAAAAGGCCAGCAGAATTAGTGTATGTTATGTGACACTGCAGTTCTCACAGTAGCAATGATGAAAATTCATGTCTTCTGAGATGTTACGCTACATCAACCATTAAATATTTATCAGGCAACATGGCAGAACTTTTCAGAACACTTGAATCTTGTATATATAACTTTGTGGTAGATATTTTTTGTTTTAATTCACCCACTTATGAGACTGCAATGCACTTCTTCCCCTGTAATTATTAACTACAGGCATACAGGCATGCATACATGCATAAATACGTACATACATAGTACATGGAAAACAACTGTCCAAAACTTTGTGCTGTTATAAGCCAGTTTCATTTTAAATTTTATTTTGGATAATATCAAAGAATATTACACAAATACATAAGCGATTATTTCTCTATTTACTGTTATACTGCACACACAATATACACATCACACATATGATGCCTCATACCAACAAGGATCTATATTGCAGCACTTCATACTGTAAGTACTAATTAAGTTTTTCTTTTTAAACATTACTGTTTTTCATCATTCATAACACATCTTACAACTTGTGAAAGAACATTATGTTCCCGATTACATTATCAGAAGCATGCCACCCAGGAGACAGCATGTTTCCTTTACCTTCAAACACATTAAAATTCATATTCAGGAGCAATCCAAACTGCGTAACTTGCTTAAATTTTTAATGAACACAAACAAATATGGATACATCCACAATGGTTACGGGACAGAATGGCATGAGTGAATGTCAAAAAGGAGTTTACCATACTGCAATAAAGTTACTCAATAATCTTTCAACTGCCATAAAAACTGAGAGGCATCTATTCGCCCAATGTTAAACTGTATCTCTCAGTAAAAAATTTCAGCCATTATAAAATATGGAGGTAAAAATGGTGACATTCCACAATTTACTTTGTGCTCTGACAGCAAATGGATAATGACTATGCATTTATACATGAAACAAATATTGTTCTAGATCGTATGTTCTACATTCTTGGATTCATTCTAAAGAATGTGTATGGTCAGCAAATGAAATATACTACATTGTTTATGGTGTTCACATTTTTAGAACGTTAAATACAAATGCTGATAAATGTCTGCTTGTTTTTCGTGTCTTGCTGCCAAATAGAAAACAAAATCAAACATATACAAACCTTGGCAGGAAAGTAATTTATAAGCTTATATTCACTTTTCTGTACCTTCATTCAATGCAAATTAGTTTATTTTCACAACTCGCATAGAATTTGCATCGTTACTTTTCCAGAGCCCCCGAGTATCTGCATGGCAAAAATTTACCTTATTATAACCCCAATTTTATAACAACCATTTAAAATGTAAAAAAGAAAACGGGCGCACAAAAATACTGTAGAGTACTTTTCGTTGCACGTATAGTTTTCAGTTTCGGTGACGACATAAAGGTGATTCATATGCAGAAAACATGAATGTATGGTGTTTGCAGTGTTGTGTTCATTCTATAACATAGAAGATGTCGATTAACAAGCTCAACGGGATGTTACCAAAACATGCTTTGGCTACCGAAATTAGATTCACATTACGTTTTGTAAAATCATCGGCATATTTGTTTGCTACACTGCAGACACACAAGAAAACGTCGCGCAATTATCAATTACAAAATTACCACGAGGATCACCTGCCTTCAGCGTACATAATTTCACGTGTCTTTCAATTAACTCGCGTCGAAAGAAGCGCTTACTACACACCGCGCAATCGAATGACTTTTCTCCGGTATGAATTCGTGTATGACGCTGCAGTCCCTCCTTCAGAGTAAAATTCTTATTGCATATTTCACATCCGAACGATTTCTTTCCTGTGTGGATTATAGAATGTTTCTGTAGATAATCATTACGAGAAAATCTTTTTCCACAAACCTTGCAAATATAGGGCTTCTCACCGGTGTGAATGCGGTAATGCTTTTTCAAATCCCAATTGGTAGAAAACACTTTATAACAAGCACTGCACGTGTACGATTTGTCTGTCGTGTGTATACGACTGTGAGTCTTCAAAATGCTGTTATCGGTGAACTGCTTCTTGCAAATGCTACATTGGAATGGTCTTTCTCCTGAGTGCACGCGAAAGTGCCTTTTCCAATGCTCGCGATCGACAAACCTTTTGCCACACGTATCGCAGGGAAATGGCTTCTCCCCTGTATGGGTCATCACGTGCTTCCCAAATTTGCATTTTGAAGAGAACTGCTTCCCGCACAGACGACAGAAGTATTTGCCGGCTTTCAGTTGCTTGTCCACACTGCATAAGAAAAACTGCTCTAGAGCGGTAACTCCCAAATCGTTCATTTACCAAACCTGCCAATGTGCTTGCCAGCACAAACATACACGATATTCTGGCTTCTACTTACGTACACTGGATACCCTTGCGTTCTTTTTTTACTTTCAAGAGTGTCAGTTTGACATGAAGATTGGTAAGGGCAAAATTTTCACAACACAGGACATTAAGGAACAGAAGGGGACTAGAGGCATAGAATTACCAATTCTCAACCTCAGCACTAGATATCAGTTGTCAGCCTCACACCCCAGGTGCTGCAGCCCCAGTAAAAAGCACCTGGCACCCACTCAATAGGAGGTTGAGGGAGCCCCAGAACCAGTTTTGTCATTTTTGGGGAAGTGAAAGTTTTCATGCCGCTACCGGCATACCAAACCATTCTCTGACATGGAGATCAGCTAAGTTCTGATATTTATGTTGTGACACAGAAGCTCATAATAGTAGGAGAATATCATTTTGAAATGGGATATGTGAATTCCGATTCCTTGTAAGAATAAGCAAGACACTCATGCCTCACATGTGACATTACACTTCACTCCATTTATACTGTGGAATAAACCAACATCTACACATCAATAAAATAAGTTTTATCAACTTCCATGTTTCTGTCACTTCTGCAACCAACACCAGGATGGCATGGAAGAAGAGAAACAATACACAAATTATTGCACAAACTGTATAATTAAAACAACCCAATGTTATAGTTAATTGAATTAAGCATTTTCTGAAATTATATGTATATTGTTTGTATTCATGTATGATTCCATGAAGATAGTGGCAAACATGACTGAAACATGTCGTTGAATAATATACATAAAAACATATTTTACTGATGGGCATTTATTGGTTTACTGCATAGCATACATATTCTTTAATGCACAGATATGGAACATATAAAAGTTCACTCTGTGAATCCATCATTTTAAGGAATATCTCACACATAACGCAAATCAGACTCCTATTCAAGAAGTGAGGTCATTTTAGAATGAGCCTCTTCATGGAGTTTTATCAAATGATGTAAACGGTGTATCCCATCCTGGTATGTGTCCACCTATCTTGCCTATAAATTTAATGGAATAATTCATGAGTACGTTCTAGTCCTACTTACATATGATAATAATACTGAAATGGATCATACCTAATGCTTCTACTCTCCAGACTGGAGTTAATATGTTGGTCTAATATATAACCTCAAGAATACTACACATATGTGATTACCACTATAACAATATCTACCCACATGACAACCCAATGCCGAACTATGGGAACACAGCTTCCTTCTGGAAATCATATCTTATACACCTTGGGCAACAGCTCCATTACAAATACAGCATAATGAAACTATCACTCTCAAAAATCAAATAATCATGAACAGGTTGACAAATAATGAGATCATAACAAGTATAACAGAACATATACATACTTTCAGACGGACAAGGAGAAAACAAGGGTATAAGATATAGAGGCACAAAACCTGTAGATGTCTTTAAGGGGCACACAACTGGTAATTTACTGTACTGGCTCTTCTTTCATATAGTAATGGTTCAGATAGAAACTGAACTAAACCACTTTATTTTCTGCAGGGGGGACAAAAACTACGAAAACTTGCATATACCAGCAAACTAAGAGAGATGGTCTCACTAATCAAATAATACAATTTCTTCTGCAGTTTATATACACGTTTATCAGTCTGGCTTACCTGCTGTCATGGAACACAAGCTGTGTTTCTTCTTTGGCAAGACTCAGTTTGTCCCCTTGTAGTGGATCATCCTGGAACAGCAGAATGCTAACACTATCTTTCAACAACTAATATACTGACTGGCTCGAAAATTGGTTTAGTATTATGAATATACCATCCATTTACATGTATATTTAGAAAAAAAACACCTAATTAAAGTCAGTGATGCATATTGGAAGTTGGATAATTAAAAATGAAAGCATTATATCAGATTTAAATATGTATTTTTTTCAGCAAGAAAGGTCAGGAAATAGCCAATAAGAAGTGACATTCTTAAAAATGTACAATGGAAGGACAGTCAGAGGGTCTAAAGAAATACTATCAGAAATGCAAGAAGAAGGCAGCAGCAAATGAAACCAGAAGCTTCTAGCCCTCTTTATAGAGAATTAATGAATCAACTTGGAGATGTTGGTCCCACTTGGACACAATATTTATGTGTGTTGTACATGGAAATCAAACTTTCATCCAAACCTTTGGATATTTACCACCATGTTGTGGCCTGCCCAAACACACAACACACAATGAACAAGCAACTTCATGCACGCAGGAAATGAAACCAAGTCCCCCACTTCATATATATATGTAACATGTAACCCACCTCTGTTTCAAATTTATCAATGGCAACAAATGGTTCTGAGAACTCTTCACATTTCATATCAACAAACTGACGTTCTATGTCTAATGGATGCATTTCATCTTCTGAGCTCTGCTCTGACTTTATTGTGTCCATCTTGTGCTGTAACACAAACTGACATTACTGGAAGACTCAGGCATCTCTTCAATTTAAAATGTGGTTCTTTATGAAAATTCAACCAATACGTAAAATTAAATGGTTTAAATGGTTCGTCTGATGCCGTAAAACAAACTGATGTTACTGGAATGATGAGCCATCTCTTTGATTTAAAGTGTGGTTTTCTAAGGAAATCCATCCACTACATTACGCACAAGGATGTGGTTTACATTAAATCTTTTAGCAACACCAAAATCAGGCTGTATATAAAAGGTTGCAGAGAAGTATGCAATAAGTTCCATAAAAAGTAATCATATACCATATTTTACTAACATCATGACCCTACAGGCCTAATTTTGTGCCCTGCAGCACTTTTAATATATGAATGGCAGGACCCTGTGCTTGTGCTGCTCTGGAAGCCTGGCAGTACTGCTGACATGAAGAAAGAACTTATACTGGCAGAGTACATCTTACAGTTCCAAAAGTACTGACATTGTATGTTTAAATACTATTTGCACTACTTGCACATGTTTTGATGGCACGTCATCAATCAAGTATCACATGATAAGTTCCAGTTAGCATGTGTTAATTTTTATGTTACGGTGTGGATGCGATAGCTATTTTTCTATGATATGACATGGCATCATATCCCAACAGTAAAAATACCCCAACTTACAATCTGTTTGTTACTGTCAGCACATAAAGCAATTTCATACAGGTCTCATGTTATTTTTAACCTTCCCCCCAGAAATACTGCACTTTTCACAAATGATAACGTGTTGCTGTCAACTCAGTTCACGTGGCCACCAAGTTTTATGTTCGTAAAAGTTAAATGCACAGACGTTTTTCACCAAGAGCACTGTGTTCACACATAAATTTCATGAAACTAGGCAACTGGTGTCCATGTTGTCAACGTTGGTAGATGAATCTGACAGCTAATACAACATAAAAAAAAAATCCTGGGAAACAACTTTATGCTGTGGTGCCAACATCCATGTCACAAATTTTGCAAGTGATTTAATCTGATTTATCATTTCGGTTTAACACAAAATCGAAAAACTTACTCACCACTGCTGGTGAAAGTAGTCAGCACATCAAGAAACGTTTCTTGCAATCTAAAAACGTATCAGTAACTCTAGCAAACGTATATGTGCAAATAAATGGTTCTTGGGGTATCTACAGAATTGAATTACTACATCGTAATGTAGTGCCAAGAGTATACGAACACAAACCCTGAAAGAGACGACCCGTTTAATTTCTGTGCACGTAGAATTCATTTGTTACTACGAATCTTATTTAAAAGCCATCATATTGTCACCCATTAACCTACACTGGCAAGTCATATTTCCAGTAGACAATAAAGACTTATTTTGTCTATACTATCCCCGACAACGAATCTCAATTTGTTTGTGGGAAACCATGGTATAATTCCTGCACGTAAATCCACACCAACCACCTTGTCACACGCTCTTCATCACCACTGATCTGTGATCACCACCTTACAACCTACTTGAAACACAACATTAAAGTCAATTACATGACAGCGGATATCAGTACGTATTTGTAACTACACTGTCAGACAACAACGCAATGTGGGCATAAAACAGCGTTCTTATATACATCGCCGTTAGATTAATCGTACACCGACTAACGTCAAAGCTCAGCCACTTATTACGATTAGTCATTATCCTTGCGTGTATACTCCGATTTCCTCCGTGCTCACTAATTCTGTACTCATTTCCGCCGATTATCCATGCAGTCTGATGACTGATACAAAGTTGGGAAATGCGCTGATGTTACACAGTGCTCAACCAAAATCCTCAATACAAACAAAAATCACGGACTGCCCACGTAAACAATAATCGTCTACTTTAATCATGTTCGTAAGTTCGTGTGTAATATTTGTATAATAAATAACTTACTGCTTTATTTTTGCACGTGACTCAACAACGTATTTGGATTATCCATGTTTCTCAATATCCGTGCCTCCCCCCCCCCCCCCCCCCCAAAAAAAAAAAAAAAATTTCGGCTTTAGTCAGTGTGTGCATAGCACCCGTATTTTTACCTGCAGTTGCAATTCTGTTTCATTACATTTTCGGAGATTCAAAAAGTTGAATAAATTTGTAATAAACGAAGGTGAAGGAACCCTTATTTCTTTAGGAGCTTTCGCAGAATTGCAAACGCGACAATTAGCTTTGGCGGATTTCCATAAAATTTGACATTTTACGATTTTTCCAAACTTGTCGTGACAATTCAACGTCGATTAAAATCTGACAAGAACAATGGTTACTCTACACATACTTCTGTGTAAATTTATATCATCTCGCTGGATTCATCTTCAAATAAGAAAAGTTTTAAAGTGGTAGGGAAAATCACAACACACATTTTTTTTGTTCCATAATCATATACCGAAAAAGTGCTGTTAATGAGATAGTGTGAAAAAAATATTATAGAACCTGACGGGACAGACGACAGGGGTGCAAAGCGCATCATGCCGCCGCGTTCAGGCTTCAGCATTCTGCCGACAGGTAACAGTGAAACTTCACAGCGAGCGATCCGGCACGCCTTGACGTTGAGGCTAGGCAAATACAGCGCGCTGTGAAACATTAACTCACAGAACTTATAACTAACTGTTCACTGCTCCAGGTGCATCATCACAGTCGATGGCAAGATCGCAACGAGTACAGAAAGTCGTCCGAATTTGATCTGGCGGCAGAACTTAACATCCTCTTATGCGCGCTGGAAAACGGACAGCAGGGTAGTTCACCACAAGCAGCGAACCAAAGTGAATGGTATAACAAAAGCAGTCCAGACCTGCGAATCCGTTTTTTAGGCTGTTACGTTGCGGCAGAACGCGCAAGTCTCGGCGCGGTCTACAGCAAGAACACGCACATACGGAATATTTAATACTTATTGCTTTTCCACTGCAACAGTGGTTATGTAGAAGCGCTCATTGTTTTTTAAGCTCTTACGTTGCGGCAGAATGCGCAAGTCTCGGCGCGACCTACGGCAAGAACACGCACATACAGAATATTTAATACTTACTGCTTTTCCACTGCAACTGTGGTTATGTAGAAGCGCTCAGTGTTACGTTTTACGTACACTGCCTGTCATTTTATTTTATAGTTGGATAATCATTCTACATGCCTTCACTTACCACAACCATAACTTGTACAAACGAACTACGTTCTGCATTGTCACACGTGCTTCAAAACACTAATTTATACCACCTAGGAACAGATTTTAAATGTGGTATTACAGGGATTGATATAAGATTTCAACAAAGGGGTAAAGGTATTAGTATTTAAAAATTCAATGAGAAACCAGTTGTGGAGTGCTGTTTTTAATCTGAAGGGTGCTCCATGCCAATTTTGTGTATAGCAGTAGGTATGGCATATCAAAACACACAGTGAAATTTTCTCAAGACATTTCCAAAAAATTTCAACAGTGCAAAAATTTCTCAGGAGGGTAATTCTGTTCTGAAACTTACAGTTTACTGGAATATCAGTCCACATAAATTCTTCATTAATGATTAAATTTCACTCTTAAACTACATTTTAGATCTTACATTCTTTCGTCATTTTGAAATGTACATAATATGGCACAATATTTAGGATGTTAAAATGCTGTAAATGTTCATAATTCCCCAAGTACATACATGCCCAGTGTTGTTCGGTTCTATTTTGCAAAAGACAGGAAATGAACACCTGTATTTTATGTTGATACAGAATATCTGCATGTCCCACAGGAATTTTATCAACCAACTCTGGTATATCAGAGGTGTGTAGTCACAAATGACCTCTGTTTTCCTCTCCATGGTGCAACAGCCCTTAGTACCCCAGGGCCTCCTCAATATCAAGGCTTCATGATCACACTCAAGACACACCATGCTCAGTAGGACTACTACAAATGAGTGATCAGCCTGACACAAAGACCTAACAACACACAAGTGACAGACATCCATGCCCCTGGTGGGATTCAAACCTGTATTCCCAGCAAGCAAGTGGCCACAGACCCACACCTAAGAATGTGCGACCACTGGGATTGGCCAGAAATGACCATAGTTCTTGGAATACTCCATGGCCTTATGATGTGGAATGTGGTATGCTGTGAGCTAGCACTGGGATAATTTCCCTTAGCTGTATTTGAATCTATGAGATTGCAAAGTTGATCCACATCCTGTTTTCCATGAGGAGGAACAGCATCATCAGCATAGACAGGTTCTTCAAAACGGATGTATTTCATTTCATCAACTGAAGGTTTGACCACAAACCACACCTTGCTCCTCTTCCTCCTCCATGATCATCGTTCTAGCCATATTTCCCCATTTGCTGTAATCAAACTTCATGACACAATGTGTGATTGTCTCTTCGGTCACTGGTCTCCACACCACAATGGAATTGTTGTTACAATTTCAAGCAAAGGAAGTGTATGGCTGTATTCACGTGGCTTTAATGTTTGCAGCAGTCTCAGAATGAGGCACCTGCAGAACATCTGATTTAAGGCCTTGATAATATGTTGATCCATAGGCTGCAAGAAGAAATTCACTTTGTAGATGTTGATACGCTGCAGTGTGGGGTAATTCACAGTTTGTTTTGTTGAAATACGTTAACAACATATTAGACCTGAATTCAATAGCACAATGGCACAAAATGGTTGACACAGGCTTATGCTGTCATTGTCAGTTATATGCCTAGGAAGAGAAATTGGTTTATAACACAGACTTCAAAAACAGAGTCCACTCACTATTAGTATGATAGACACACCCATCCTGTGAAACATGACAATGTGGAAATGGACTTAAAGATAAGCTTTTTGTGATTAACAGCAACATTTCACCAATGCAGGTCTGAAAAAAAGTGCATGAATAGGAACTTGTGGGAACTGTTCAACAATTTTACACAAAAACCGGACTTAAACACAACAAGTTTGTTAGGTCATACAGTTTCTGTGCTGTTTAGGCAGAAATCCTATTTAAACAGAAAATGTATGACAAGGGCAAAGCATGTCATAATCATATGGGAAAATAACTCCATGAAGCACAGTCCTTCTCGTGAAGCTAACAGGTTAAGAAATTCCCCATATTTTATGAAACCCAAAGGCTCATCACCACATTCATAAGTGCCCACTCCCTGCCCCTATCCTGAGTGAGATAATCCATTCCATGCCCCACCATCCCACTTCTTGAAGATTCATTTTAATATTATCCTCTCATATACACATGGTCTTCCAAGTGGTCTCTTTCTGTCAGGTCTCCCCACCAAAATGCTGTTTACACCTCTCCTATCCCCCATATGTGCCACATGCCCTGCCCATCTCATTCTTCTTGATTTATGACCTGAATATTTGGTGAGGAGTACAGATCATGGAGATCCTTGTGTAGTCTCATCTGCTCCCATCACCTCAACCCTCTTAGGCCCAAATACCTTCCTCAGCACCACTATGTGTTTGGTACAATCCATAGCATTACTGTAAATTCTATTTCCACTGTGTTATATGCAGCATGGGTTACTCTTTGTGCATGCTACTATTGTGGCTTCAAAAGTTCCAAAGATCAGTACACAAGGCACTGCTGGCAAGTGGAAACATGTAACTTTAATGATACCATAGAAACCTAAAATTGAGGGCTGAAAGTGGTGAAAATCAGCAAAAGTTTATGGCTTCATCCAATGTTGGATTGTCGACTATCTACAATATTAAAAGAAGAACCAACTATGGTCATTTATGGCATCAAATGAAAGTGTGAAGGACCTTCTCAAGCAGCAGACATTGAAAGGTTTGATAACAGTGAGACTGGACAAGGTGTATAAGTGGGTTATGGCTGTGTTCCAGAGGAAAACCCATGATTGGGCCTATGGTTATTGCAAAAGCTATGTTTTTATGACAAAATTAAAATAACCAAGAACTGCACATTCTGTGATGGTTGCCTGTGAAATTTTAAATAACTTAGGTCAGTAGAGGTAGAGTCTGATAATCTGGAATATTTGATAATTCAGCACCAGATTGGAGTAATGGAATTTTACCATATGACTTGATATCTCAACACACTGTACCATTATAGGTAATGAAAATGCAAATACATTTCTGCAAATGATTAAGCCGTATTTGTTCAATCATTGATGGGAAGATAAAAGAACCTATCTGTCCACTGGAGCCAGAAACTTGATAGGTTATTATTTCATACCGTCATGCTTTACAGCAAAGAAAATAGCAAATCCGAGGTCCTCAAGGAGTTGACTAACAATTATCATCCTGTCTGATGTGATGATGTACAATAAATACAGTGTGTCCCACTCGCTACTGAACTCGGCATTTCTTTAATAATTTTACCACTAATGAGGATATTGCAACGAAATTTGAAGCAGACTTACCTCATAGTGTAAGAAATGTGATGACATCATAACACGTGCTAGAAGTGGCCACCATTTGTATCCAGACAGGATTGAACTCAGTGAGCCATATTTTGGAAAGTCGTTGCCAGTACATCTGCTATCACTGCCTAAATTTCTTCACTGATGTTTGCTTTCAAGGCGTCTATGGTTCGTGGTTTGTTTTGGTAAACTCTCCCTTTCAGATATCCCCATAAGAAATAATCAGGCGGCGTCAAATTGGGCGAGCGCGGTCGCCAAAGTCCCTTCGAAATGATGCAATCGCCAAAAAAGGATTGAATTTTGGCCATGCTGGCGTGTGAAGTGTGGAATGTTGCTCCATCCTGCTGGAAATATCCAATTGAGGATGGAGCGACATCCCACACTTCACACGACAGCATGGCCGAAATTCAGTCCTTTTTCGGCGACCGTGTCATTTCGAAGGGACTTTGGCCACTGTGCTCACCCGATCTAACGCCGCCTGATTATTTCTTATGGGGATATCTGAAAGGGAGAGTTTACCAAAACAAACCATGAACCATAGACGCCTTGAAAGCAAACATCACTGAAGAAATTCAGGCAGCGACAGCGGACGTACTGGCAGACTTTCCAAAATATGGTGTGCCGGGTTCAATCTTGTCTGGACGTAAATGGTGGCCACTTCCAGCATGTGTTATGATAATGTCACATTTCTTACTTAATGAGGCAAGTCCGCTTCAAATTTCGTTGCAATATCCTCATTAGTGGTAAAATTATTAAAGAAATGCCGGGTTCACTAGTGAGTGGGACACACTGTACATCAACCAACAAATGTACTTAATAAAATAAAATTCAAGACAAGTATCAAACTTCTACACATTTTGGCCCAAGGGTGCCACCCTCACCCCAGTGCCGATATATGTAGGAGTTTGATACTTGTCATGAATTGTATTTTATTCAGTGCATTTGGTGGTTGATATATTGCCTGCAAGAATACAGATGGTACACATAACATAAAACTTGTGATGATGTACAATTTGATAGAAAGGTATCAATGTTTCAAAGGAACCTGCTCCCTCTGTTTTGACAGAAGTGTACCCCAAAGAAGAAGGCAGCAGATTCCTCTCACACATTAATGCATACCTATTAAACTGCATTCTCTCTTCTCAAAAGATGGTAATTTTCAGGATAACAGATGGTGACAGTAAACAAGATACAAGTCTTTTCCATGTAGGTCAGTCACTGAATATGTAACTCTCAAGTGTCAGGGTATCAGGATGGACCAAGATTAATTACCTTCATACCTTCACAGAGGGAAAGGGAGGGGGACTGAGAAAGGTATATGTATGTACTAACTACGAAATATGTCAAGTGCAATCTGACTCAGAAACAAGCATGCCCATAATGCCTATGCTTCATCTTGCTCTGTGGCTGGTTTGGATGACTGAAAACGATGTAGTTGGCTAGAATTCACAATACTGCTGTGACAAAAAACAAGACCCGTATCACCAAGGATTTGGACCCATGCAACAGACGTGCGATAGAAGGGCAAGTAATAGAAGACTTAGTTTGGTTAAGTGGATTTTAATATCAAGAGAACCATTCCACAACAGCAACTTGTCCCTTGTCTACTGACTTGAGCACATATCACAACAACAAGATTTAAGGGATTCCAAGATCTTTCCTTGATGTGCAGTAGCAGACAGCCAGGTAAGGAAGGAGCATAACTCTTCAGGCTACAGCAAGTCCCTCAATCGCATGATGCAGGAATAACACCATGCTTCATACATAGGAAATGCAAAAATATAGCTTGCTGCCATGTAAAACCATATTTACTCACATAATCTACACACCCCTACTTTTGAATAATAATTTTTGGGAAATAAATTAAATATTCTACTTTAACTCCAACTTAACCACAAATTATTCATTAAACAGGTATAAACAAGAGTAACTTGTTAACGAAATAAAACCACTGACACAATTTCTGCTTTTCTCTATGGCTAGCATTTGCAGTCTGTCTGAATACTGTTGTTGTTGTCATTATTACATACCCTTTTGGTATCACCAAAGCCCAAGAGTTCAGCATGCATGTGGAATGATGAGCATTTATTACTGTAGTACTGGTGTCTTCACTCTTGGCTTCCTTTTCTGAAGCCATGACAGCTCACTCAGTGTAGTGATTATACTATAATATTTACAACCACAAAACAGGGGTGTGAGTCATGAAAAGAAGAAGAGATTTTTCTCTATTTCAATTTATTCAGACTAGCACTGGGTTCCACCCAGTATACTATCCAATGGATACTGAGGGGTTCTTTTCTGAAAGCAAGGCAGCCAGGGCATGAAGCTGACCATTCACTGGCAAGTAGTGTAAGAATTACGAACTGTGCAGTGTGCATTTCCATTCTTGATATGGTGCTTAACAAAGTACAGGGCCACCTTTTACTTTGCCCTTTATTTTTTTATAAGCCTCAAGGACAGCCTAGTGATGCATTCAAAGTTGTATATTCAACATACATTTCAGCAATCAATAGCTTTATACTACTCCTGCCATTGACATAAACATTCACCCCCATTTCCTTTTCTAAAAGCAGCTGCTACTTTGGGCAGTGACAGCATACCTTTACTTTCCATTATATTAATCCTCCCCTTCCTTTTGCCAGGATGGAATAACCTCACTAAACACAGGCAGCATTTCCAGCAAACTGAAAGCAAATCAATGGGACACAATAAAAAAATGTTCTGCCAGTGGGACTCCCTTGTCATGTATGTTACACACAGATGCCTTACTGTATGCAGTAGACTCAAGAGGTTTTATGTGACTTGTGTTCAATTAGCAATAAACAGCTATCTACATATTTCTCAGACACCAAAAAATGTATGTTACACAGCAAGGGTATAAATTATGGTTATAAATTACATGGAAAAGACTGGAAACTGTGCTTTTCTTCTCGCACAAATAATCTTTTATTAACATTAAGCAAACAGAATTCTCCTAGCCACACCCTAAAGTGTAAAATTATACTCTGAAATGTCACAATGTTCACTTATTTTACATACAACTTTCACACACAAATTTTTGGTTTAAAAAGTGCGTAAATTATGTAAGTAAATATGGAATTATAAACAAAAAACGTTCAACATTTCATTTATCTTTCTTTCCTCTTTTTCTGTAAATACAAAACATTTAAATTTCATTATTGTAGTCAAAGAAACTTGGCTGATATAAATACAGTACAAAAAATAAATGAAATCAAGAGTACAAAAGTAACTTTTGTAGTATAAAGCTACAGACTCAACAAAAAAAAAAAGAAAAAAAAGAGGGGTTTTATGCTGAGGAATTCTAGAACTTTGAAACTGCCAGGTTTCTTTTTCAATAAATATCTTCTCCAGCCAAACTGCAATAATTTGGTTCCCACCAAATTCTTTTCTTATTTTGTCATGAGGAATGATATCAACACATTTGCCACTCTGTCCTCAAATTATTGAATATCTACAGTCCTTCCCAAGATTGGACCTCAGAGCACATGGTCCATGCTCCCATTACATAAATAGCAATACTGAGGAGCAAGAGCCAGGTTCTTGTTTAGTCTAGATTTGATTCCTAATAGTCGTCAATGTCATATAGATCATCTTCAAATTCGTCGCACTGCAAACTCTGGAAGTCCACTTTGTAGCGTAGCAGTCCTGCAAACATATCAACACACCTATCAGACAACTCTGGACATATGTACATGCTTGGAATGTGAACAACAACAAACATGAAACATACAAACCACTTCGGTAGTGTAGAAATAAAAAGAACACTTAATGTGAATTGTCTCATGTTTGGGAGGGTGCCTTTCTGACATCATGCGAGTTGCCCTTCATTTCATCTAATGTGATAAGAAACTACAACCGATCACCTTAAGACAGTTGTACCACATACGTCTAAGGGCATTAAAGCATGCATACATGATGTGAAGCATTCTACTGTGCACCAGTCTACATGTCATGCTTCAGCATTGCAATGTTAACTGCAGTCCTACAAACATTTGCGGTATGCCTTATGGTTGATATTCCAAGTACTATGCACTGTAAAACAGCAAGAAAAACAAGGAACTGTGAACACATCACTATAACAAGACGAACACACAAAGCTATAGACCTGTTGTTTGCACCCTCCTCATAAGCATGCAGTTGTGAACATCACACTACTACCAGGGTGGGGTCTCATTGTCTACCTGATGAAGAGGCAAACCGAGTGGAGCGAGCGACCTTAGTAATCATCAAGGTCGACATCGTCCAGAGGTTCGTCCGCTTGGAGCGACTGGAAGTCAACTTTGTAGCGTAGGATGCCTGGGCGAGAACAAAGAGTGACAGGCCCTCATCCAAAGTTCACTGCACAGGCCAATTGGCCTGCAAGACATGCATACCCAACACCACATGGTATACAATTCAGTGTTAGTCTCAGTCCACAAGCCATTCCCAGGCCCTATACTCACCTCCTATTCCTCCAAAGCCTCTCACAAATTGCGAGCCTTCTTGTGACTTGTCTGTAATTATCTCCAGTGTAGCTCCAAAGCTCTTATAGTTATTGGCAAGCCATTCCAGGAGAGGTTGGCATTCAACTAATTCGAGCTCTACTCCACTCTAGAATGTAAGCAATAATGTTTCACTACTTAATGGCATCAGATCCCATTGAATATTAGGCTGATAAATCAAAAGCTTTGGTTGTTTTCTAAAATTTCTGAATCCATCATTTGTATTTCTTCACTAGGGTGTAAAGTCAACAGCAACAAATGTACACAGTCAAAACACTCATTTAGAGAAACAAAAGGGAACAAAAATGACGGCCATGAAATTAAAAGAATAAAATACTTAATCAAATATCCCTATCAATTAACTGCCTGCTATCATGTCACCTACCATCCAAACAATCAAGGCTGTATGAAACATACTCTTTGCTCTGTATGGTGCATGATTAGGAAACATTACTGCTCCTGTAGCACTCTTTGAAAATCATCAAAAATACACATCAGTCTCAGAGTGAAGAACTTAGTGACTTACACAGCTAGCATGTTTAGGTATTAAAAGTAATGATTTCATAAAGGGACAGAGATGAAATACAGCAAAACCTCAGAGAATGTGGGTGGAAAGGTTTTTGAAAACTCCTACAAATGGTAAAACAACAAAACACAAAGTTAATATGTTATAGAAAACACTTGGTTCACGGAACCAAAGAATCAAATGTGCACACGTGCACATGTATGCACAGAACATGATAATATGTGTAAATGACCACCAATGAACATAAGAACACTGGTGATCATGTTCAATGGTATGTCACTGGCATTCTGACTGGAAGTAGTAAGGGTGACTGAATGATGTAAAATGCATGGCAGAGGGGGCAGAAGACTTTGGGAAGAGGTGATCCTTAATTGCTCTGCGTTTTCTGCATGTCCGGATAAACTTCCCTGCACAGTGCCATGACAGCCTCCGTCTCATGCTTAAATTTCACAAAATGATCAATAAAGTCAGTGTCAGAATTTTAATCATCCTCCAGTCTGCTGATTACTCTCAGCTGTGCAAAGACCTCCTTTATTAACTCAGCAGCATGACAGTTGAGAACTTCAAGGATATGGACCTAATTATAATCTAACATTCCTGTTCCTAAAACTATATAGGTTAACATGAGAATGTTGTTTGTTGCATACTGCTGGTTGGAAAAAACCCAGAAGTCATTCACTGCTTCTGGCTCAAGCTTCTTTCAGCAGCCATTTAGAAGGATGGTCGTATATCTTTCCCTTGCTTGTCTTCATTTTACCTGATGTAAACAACCATAAATTCATTCATACCATCAAATTGTGGCAATGCTCGTTCCCCTGTCCAACTTACACAGTCCTACAGCCACTCTCTCTAATGGTGACATCATTCTCCTTTTCCTCTCATCCTTCTGCTCTTCAGCAGTATATGCATAATATTTTGCATATAAATTAAAATATGAGTTACAAGTTATGAACCTGTGAAAAATACAAAGTACACTTCATATGCAGAATACCTATGAAGATAATGCGTAATAATGTCAGGCAGATGCAGCTTGTTAAGTATGATACTATCACCTATGCAAAAGTGACCACTAATGAGCAAAACTGCATAGTACAAACCCATGAACAAGGTGGGTCTGCTATACACAGTGCTGAAAAATGAAAAAGAAAATCAAAGGAGAGAATGGACGATGTGAGAACAGATTTCAGGGACCAGATTTAGGTGTGTGAACTGGACTGGGCTGCTGTGTTACAAATTAGCAGTATCAAATCCATGGGTTGTATGTAATGCCTATTTTCTTTTGAATCCAAATGATACACCAAGCACCGAAAATGCACATGCTGATTCTACTTCTGGCCCATGTTAAAAATGAATGAAATATATATATATATATATATATATATATCTTTATAATCTACTTAAAAATGCAGTTGGTATCTCAGACCTCACAGTGTCAAATGGTTGGACCATAGTGATTAATTGGAAGAGATGAAGAAGGAAGCGGTTTTATTTTAATTTAAGGTTAACACCTCAGAATATACTTGGAGGGACTGAAGAAACCCCAAAAATCTCATGACACAGAGATGCAAAATGGCAATCACCAAAATACATGTCTGAAGTGTTACCACTTGAACCAGCTTTCTCAGTATTGGAGAGGCCACTGTATTACTAACACAACATTCTCAATCACTGACTGACATGACACCTCAGTTATATGCTATTTACCTGTTCAACTCAATCATTAGTGGTAACAGCCCTGTACTACAACTCATCACAGAAGCACATGATACCATACCAATCCAATACACAACACTGTACAAAGTCACTTTGTTGCTACAACATTTATACCGATCACTTTCCCTCCATTAGCAGTTAGTTGTACCTTGCTTGGTTTATATTACCTAAAAGAAAAACACATATGAAAGCACCATAATACCATGATGATGGCTGGTACCTTGGTCAGTTGGTTGTGAAACAGAAAGTGTGTCTAAATATTTAACACGTGGCATCTGTAATTGGAGATAAACCAACTGCTGCTGTATGAGACGCATTTTGCATAAATTGTGTACATGAAACACATATTGCAAAGTTGTATTTTCATGTGATTCGTAAATGAGGAAAGTTATAGCTTCAGCTCTTGGTAACGTTTACTGAGTTTCAATTCATATTTACTTCACCCATGTTATAGCATGTTTGAAACGTGATGGCACACGCGCAGAAACCAGATTTGGTCTTTCAGCGAAACGGACGAGTCCATTTAAATTGGCGGGGGGGGGTCAGTTCAGCCGAGGTGTGCGCATCAGCAGTAGTAATGGTAGTAATGCTGGATACACCATGGTCTGAGGTAGAGTACAAGATTACTGGCTACCCACTCCACTCGCATGTTTCCCCTTCACTTCCCCTCCCGTGCGTCACCATGTGCCATCAGGTTCCGAAAGTGCTATACTACACCTACTCTGTCTTGTTGCAATCACAACTGCATAACATTCTGTTGAAATTTCAGTGAAATTTATTAGCTGTAACTGGAGGGAGTGAAAGACATGTCTACTGCTGACAACACATTATGCAAACCTTTCTTCTGAAATGGCTACAAAATACCATGTTAAGAGTAACAAAGGTAACACATTAACACAAGGATTACCATAAACAGAAGATGCAAGCAACACCTAGCATACAGTGCATCAAATAATTTTATGTTAAGTTTCTAAACAACCCATTCGAGTTTGTTCCAATTTATCATGAATACCAAGCATTGCATTTTGTCACAGTACTGCTACTGGCTGCAGTGGTACAGTGGTTAAGGTGCTGTGCTACAAATCGGAAGGTCGCCGGTTTGATCCCAGCTGGTGTCCGTGGATTTTTCATTGACATAAAACTCTTCTGATCGCACTATGGCCCTAGGGTTGAATCAGCCTCTAACAGAAATGAGTACCAGGAGTATTTCTTGGGGGTAAAGGTGGCAGGTGCGTAAGGCTGACAACCTACCACCATCCTGTGCATTTGTCACGAAATCTGGGAACCTTCAATTCCTGGAAACCTTTGGGCCTGTTCAGGCCTGTAATGGACTGCTTTACCTTTTACTGCTACTGGCCTGTACATAACCCATGACAGAAATCTATATATTGATCATCCTTCATTTCATCTATGTACAGGAACCATAGTCATTGTCTTAATTACCGTAAAATGTTATGTCAAGTGCAATGAACAGTTTTCTTCAGTCAATGGATTTTTGGAAATGTAACCACTAGGTTAGTTATATGTGCCAAGGATCAGGGAAAGCCGGAGTTTATCATTTTAATCCTTGGGTCATAATTCATCCCTTTGACATTCAGCCCACCTCACCTCTTTGTCTGTAAAGTGTGTCTTGTCCTTCTCCTGTTCAGGTGTGAGATGCAGAATCTTCTCCTCAGTTGTTGCATGGTTCTTCAGTACATAGCGCTGGATGTCAAGATTCTCCCAGCAAATAAGAGTCTCCACAGAACCCAATTCAAGTGCACGCAATGTGTCCTCAACCCCAAAACAGTATTTCCCAGTGTCCTGGCTAATCTCATCAAAATAGCGTCCTGCAACATTATGACGGTAATTTACTCTCATGTGAAGCATTTTCTGCATCAATTTGGCACATTACTTCACAAAGAACTAAAATTCTTTTCTCACTGCTTAATAAAACATAATTTTGGCTGGAGTTGTATGTTACAGTAACCTGATATGCCAGTAATGGACAACATTTCCAAACTTCCTTCGCCCTGTACATAAAATGTCATTAAACTCCCCATGGCATGCACACACTCATTGCTAGACGCCTACAACTATGAACAGGCACCGACCAAGTGTAATATAACACTTCAAATAAAAAATCTTCACATCCACCACTTGAGCCACAGTTTGATGACATAAGTCAAGCATATCTGACAACCAAAATATTGAAAACACTGACATGGTAGTAGCAATGACCAGAGACTGTCACTGCTAGACAATCAACTGCAGCACCTGTGACTTCTACCTGTTCACCATAATTACATTAGTAATTAAACTATTACCAATACCACATGGAACCAATGATGGTACTACATGAGGAATGTGATATGTGGGCTGATCATTTAATTCCGGGACTGATTTTTTTTCCGGGAAACTATAATACGTAGCAAAATGACAATAGAGTGGGACACGTGGCAACTCTGTACAAGTGTATGTGCAAAACCGGAGGTCGGTATCTCCCCGCATTTGCTCTGTGGAGGCCCTTGGGTAAACGTCTACAACAGTGTGCGTCGCATTTCACGATGGAGGAGAAAGTGCAGCAACGTGTGTGTATTGATTTCTGTTTCCATCTGGGGAAAACTGGTGCTGAAACGTACGAAATGCTGCAAGCAGCTTTCGGAGAGTCCTGCCTAAGTCGATCAAAGACATTTGAGTGGTATTCCTGTTTCAAAAGTGGAAGCCGATCCTTTGAAGACGACCCCCGCCCAGGCAGGCCTTCCACCTCCCACACCGAGGAGACTGTGACATGTGTGCAAGAAATCATTCCTGCTGACTGATGTCTGACTATCAGAGAGGTTGCAGAGGAAGTTAGAATAGCATTCGGTACATGCCAGAGAATTCTAACTGAAGATTTGCGAATGTGACGTGTGACAGCGAAATTTGTGCCCCGTCTCCTAATGGCGGAACAGAAGGACGATCGAGTGTCAATTTGCAATGACCTCCGTGATCGAGCCCAAAATGATCCCAAATTCATGTCCTCGGTAATCACTGGTGACGAATGCTGAGTTTAGGGGTATGACCCGGAAACAAAGCAAATGTCCTTCCAGTGGGGCACATCATCATCTCCTCGACCGAAGAAAGCGCGGTAGGTGAAGTCCAATATCAAGACCATGTTGATTGCGTTCTTCAACATTGACGGGCTGGTTCGTCATGAGTTCGTCCCTACAGGACAGACGGTAAATAAGGAATTCCACAAAACAGTCCTACAAAGCCTCCGCAACGCTGTGCGCAGACATCGCCCCAAGAAGTGGAGCTCCAGCAACTGGATCCTGCACCATGACAATGCCCCTGCCCACAAGGCTATCACCACAAATGAATTTCTGGCGAAACACAACATTTTGTCGCTCCCACAACCTCCCTACTCCCCTGACTTCTTATTCCCACAACTGAAGAAAACAATGAAAGGTCACCGATTAGATTACGCTGAAGATATTCAAGCCAACGCAATGAGACAACTAAGGGCTATTACAAAAAGTGACTACCAGAGGTGCTTTCATCAGTGGCAGGAGCGCTGTAATAAGTGCATACAAGCACAAGGACACTATTTCGAAGGAGACAAGACCAACTAGCTGTTAAGTCTACTTATTCACTCACAAAAAGATCAGTCCCAGAATTAAATGATCAGCCCATGTATTATTGGGATGTGGCTTACCACTCTCATGGATTCAAATAACTTCAATACAACTGCATTAAAAGCTGCACATTTCATTATCTTCATGTATTACCATAAAACTCCTGCATGTCACATGCAATGTCATTAACTACTAAAATATCCATCAAAGAAAATCAGATTACTACTCAGGTTCCATGCAAATTGTTACTTGCACAAACACATATCAGTTTCATAAAAATTTAAATTTAACAAACAGAATCCCAGTTTCCCTTTGGTGCAGGTTAACAAAATAAAGATTCTACACAGTAAAACTTCAAAATGATACACGTAACTTGCAACACAATGTTGACCATTTTTGTGCCAACTGTGATCATAATTACAATCATAGCTGTAACTTTCTACCATTAAATTCCCCCATTGAGAGCAATATGACAATCCAAGCCACATACCTTACATCCTTTTTCTGCTAACTAGATCATGTGACATAAACTATCTACTTAGAAGGCACTTCTGATGGGTTTATAACAGAGTAACTTCACTCCTGGGGTTTAGTTCTTCTTCAAGCTGAATGAGCAAGGAAAACGAGGCCCAATATTATATACGTATTGCAAGAGGTCACGGTAGTGAGAGTAAGGGTTGGGATATGAAGTGTGGTACTATCAAATGGGATGGGATCATGGTAAAAAGGAGGGTTAAAGGAAAAGACATGCAGCCAGACTCTAATAAGTTGGTATGTCCCCATGACTCAAACTGTGGGACAGTTCACAATGGCTGCTCTAGTAATGCAGGGACAACATGCACGAATGTTTGAGAGGGATGTGACAGAATGTACATCAGGCAAACCAGCTGCCTGCCTCATTGCCACTTAAATGCATCACATACAAGGACAGAGAATAAACAAACAGCAATATCTGCACATACCAGACACACCATATGTAGCAACATATTCAATAAAACTAATGCCCTAGAATATATTTACCATTCCTAAATTATCACGGAAGCAATAAAAACTGAGATCCACACATGTTGAAACATGAAGAGAGATGCCAATGGAGTAAATCTGTCCTCACCACTTTTCTCCCTAAAACTTCTTCTTAACCATATAGCACTTCCCACATGATAGCAACATAATGTAATCCCCCACCCTTACTATGACTGTTCAGCCCATATAATGGCCCACTTCTTCTTTCTGACTAAAACACTGCAACAATCAAGTCCAAAATATAAACTCATATACTGTAAAAGGGCAGTTTTAATAGCGAAGAGGCACTGCTGTCCCTACGTCCATCTCTCAAGCCGGAAGATGCCTGAAATTGCATATACAAAATACCTAGAGCCACGTAGTTGGAGAAAACACAGCACAACACTTCCTGTGGTTATTCACTAAGAATCCTTTAGAAATATTCAAGTACGCATACATGAGAACTACAATAAATGTTACCTATTAGTTTCTTTTCTTGAATGAACTTCACATTCTGCAGGGACTCTGCTGCCAACTCAATGGCCTGGTTAAAGCCATTTTCTCCACCGTATGACACATCCACTAACTTGATAATCTTGGCTTGCAACCGCTGTAAATTACACAACAGTGTAAAAATAAATTGCAACTTAAATCGAAAGTAATTTGAGGTACTACTATTTACAGTGTCTCCCAATGGTATAGTTTTTCTTTTCAAACTTTGCGAAAATAACAGATTTCTAAGAACAAATTAATTCTTGTTGCTCACTCAGCTTACTAGAATTGAATCCCTACCCATAGTTTCCCAATTTAAAATACCATGTTTAACAGGCAACTGAACAGTTCACACTGCCAATGGCAAGAAAGCACAGCTCATGATTGTGGTGCTGAACCAAGGACTGTTCAGGGCATTGTTAATGAAGGAAAATGTATAACAGAAAATCACTGTCAATCACCGAACGAAGGGCTCATGACACCCTAGCAGTATGGAATATTATTCATATAATGCACAGTTTATTTCACAAAGTTTGTGGAGTGTTTGCTTTAATCACATTTACCGGTGGTTTTGAGGAATGGAAGACTAGCACAGCAAACACCAAAGCTTACATACAACTGACTGGGACACGATTAGAATTTTTAAAATGTTTGGCTATTTCATGCAGGCAGCAGATACCAGCTGTCCAGTTCACAATATTGCTAAGTTGTAAAAATGTGCAAACAGTGCTTGCACTGTTGGACTGAGGACTGTGCAACACACTATCAATGAAGCAAAGTCTTCTCTTTATACAAGCGGATGTTAAAATGTAGTCACTGGCCGAAAGTCAGCAACAAGTACAAATGTGAGACAAGTATGGTTGATTTTGACAGAAATGGATTGCTATGTGGTATACTGCTCTAAGAATAAATTCCAGGAACTGGGAAAAAAAAAAAAAAAGGGGAGAAAACCGTACCAAAACAATTTTTTTTTTTAAGTAAAAATACATGTGTTATTTTTATTTTGTACCTGAGCATGGCAGCAGCCATGAGAGACTTATCACGGAGGAAACCAACATCCACTGGGAATTTAGAGCCTGTTTCCCTATACAGTTCAACATACCTTACTTGAAATAAGAGTGCTTTTAATTGCTGGTGGATGCAGGCTTCCAATATGATAATGCTCCCATTCCAGCTGTCATGCCCAGGTACACAGTAAAATTAATAATCTGTGTGCACTTGTACTGCACGTATGTAAAAAAAATTCTTCCTGCATGTGGCCACTTCTGAATAATGATCAAGAACAAGGCAGAATAAAACAAAACCAAATCACCCGTGGTTTAAAATCTGGCGAAACCCACCGGATCAAACATATCTGACTGGCTGAGCTCTGTCTTGAAGTCTGCACTGCCAGCAAGGATGATGCCAGCAATGTTTGGCTTGTCGTTGGTGATGAAAAGTGTCGTTGCTACTTCTGCTACTTTACGTACATAGTTGTGTCTCTTTTCCATTCTAAGTCGCGCAAATCGAAGTGCAGACTGACCACCTCTACCTGAAATATCAACCACAGTTATACCATGCATATATAACTAACAGTGATGTAAGTTCACAAATGGTGTACCAAAATAAATAATCATATTGTTCACAGTCACACATTTGGAATTTGTCTGTCATTTACCATGTTGCCTGAATATAAGACAACCCCCCTTCACACTCTCCCATTTTGAGGAAAATATCTATACAGAATGTGTTGAACTTTTTGCTTAACTATCAAGTGATCTTTCCACTTGTCAGGTGATAAATTAGTATGAAATTCTCATCTGACAGTTGAGTAAACACAGTAATTGTATATATTATTTATGGAAGCTTTGAGCAGTTCATATTATAATAATGTGTCACACAGGAGTATGAGTAGTGAAATTATGAAATGTGAAGGATGGCAAGTTGCCAAGGCCCAATATCAAGTAATACTCTGCCACATGCTTGGATATACCAACAAAAAATATGCAAGACCTCATGGTGCCTGGGGAAACTCTAAACTCCTGTACATGAAGCAGGAGTGCTACCCAGTTGAAGGGGAAGTCTGGTAAGCTGGACTTGTTCTTAAAAAAATCAGAATAAATTCTAAAATACCCTTCTAGCTCGTCTGAATTTTACATGAACTGTGAAGGCTCATGCAATTGTAACACTCTAGACATGAAATCTATGACCCCAAAGGTAATATGTATACCTTGGGGGTCACAAATTTCAGAATAAGGTTGGCAGAAATATCAATAAACATACAAAACAAGTAAAAACAAAGTGCTAAGAAAAGCATCCAGGCATGTAATACAGGAATTCAGAACTGCACATCTGAAAGAATTATAACTGTTCAATGGAAGAGATATGATATTTAGGACATCTAAACTGAACAACTCACCAAAATATAAACATAATTTTGAAAGGGTACCTACCTGAACAACAGCCATTATCAGGACACATAAAAGTAAGACAGAATAATACCAAAGTGTAGCATGAGAGAACACATTATATTGTTTGGGACTTGATTCGGCTAGGTCATGATCAGTAAAACAATTTGAACATTCACATTCTACTGGCAGTCCTAGTTGTTGATCCAGTGGTCTTTGGCTATAGTACGAACATCTCTCCACAAACAGGTGAGTGCTGTTTTTATGCTGTATACCACTGTCAAAACATTAAAACCACCTGGTTAAAAATGAAACAAACAAAGAGTTTATTATTTAATTTGGGTCAGTGCTCACCATGTTTCTTGGGCAGATCCACTGTAAACTTGTGTAGCACCTCCCTGGTGTTGCCCTGCAGAGTACCAAAAAGAGCCCCATTCCCATCCATCACAATGAACCCAAACTTGTTGTCATCTGCTAGCAGTGCTGTCAAGGCCTCTGTGTGAAACTGCAACACAAAATAATTAACACAATTAAAAAAAGGAGCAAAATTAAATTCTGTGCATAGAAAACTGCATTTATCTGTATATGAGTCCCTCCCCTCTCATACTCCCCAAATTTTGGGAAAACACCTACACAAAACATATTTAATTCTGTATGCAATTATAAGGCAACCTACTGTTGTACAAGTGATAAATTAGGACAAAATTCTGGTGAATACATCACAAATCTGTACCCTGCACTCACTTACCAAGCTCATACTATGGCACCCACCTTATTGTCACATAGATACAATGATGTGTTGATAGGTTTGAAAGGTTCAAAGTCAATGTTGACCTTCTTCTCCTTGCCCTCATCTGTCACAATTGTTCCACAATAAATTACAAGTCCATTTGGGGGCACTAAAAAAAAAAAAAGAACAAACATTACAATGTGGACAAACCAAAATATATACACACTATACACACGCTAATAATCGACCATCTACTGCAACACTTATTAATCAAAATCCACAATCAGTTACATGTTTTGGCTATATTCCACCATCTTCAGGCTGTGGACTAGTACACACAAAAAGCATGTACAACTCTCAACATCAGATTATTAATAAGTAAGTTTATATCAATTATGTTCACTTATTAAATTATACTAAAAGCAAATATTAAAAATATCACAGGTACAGCTGACTTGTCATATGATGCATTATGGCTATTATACTTGAAAGACTGCTTAACCTTTTGGTGCCAGAATTATTTAATTTTAGCACAACCTCTATATAAAATGTGAATAATACAGGAACCAAATACATTAGATTTACGAAACAAACTGCATTTTTAAGAGGAAAAAACGGAGAGTATATACCAGGTTTAAAATATTCAGTACCTATATGTGGTGAATAAATATATAAAATGCAAAGTTTAGAGGTTAGCTGTGCGGTATGACCACTATAGTCATCATTAGGCATCAAAGGGTTAATACAATAAGCTATCTTTACCAATGTTTTAATATTTTCTACCTACTATTACAACATACGAACATAACTTGTATGACGAGAACTGAAATCTCAATCAATTGTATTACATTCACAGTAGTACATTCTATTTCAGCATTGGTGCACTCAGCCTGAAGACAGCTAAACATACCGAACATGTAGCTGATTATGGATATTATTAAATAAGACTTCTTGTTGTGTCAGATGCTTAACCTTTCATGCCAGAATTATTTTTTTAAATTTTAGCACACACTGTATATAAAATGTGAATAATACAGGTACCAAATATGTTAGAATTATGAAACAAACTGCATTTTGAAGAGAAAAAGACGGAGAGTACATACCATGTTTAAAATACTCAGTACCTACATTTGTTGAATAAATATGTAAAATGCAACGTTTAGAGGTTAGCGGTGCGGTACGACCCCTATAGCGGTCGTTAGGCGTCAAAGGGTTAATTATGGGTGTCTAAATACATACAAGCACAATGGGATGAACTATATCAAATTAAGAGTCATACATTTCACTGAATTGCTCAAAATACACTGTGACATTATTCTATCTGATAATCACTTTGTATCTCCCTCCGATTTTCCACAACCCTAATTCCTTTGCGTTTCATGTGCTTCTACTTCTATAATGCATATGAAACTAGGCACAGGCACTTGTCTTACACAAGAAAACATAAAGCTATTCAAGAAAGCCTATACAAGCATAAACATGTAGGGTTCAGGATCTACAATTTTTACTGAACTATAAAGACCTAACTCACACACTGAAACTTACATCCCAAAACTTTACTTTAAACTCTCACAAGTGTGCAACATCACAGGTCATCTATCAAGAAATACATCCCAGTGTGCACAAACCATGAACTTAAAACAGTAGTGCCTCACATTGTGGAAAGAGTGGCTAGCACGAATGGGTCAGAATTTAAGGGTTAACAGTATTCTCCCATCTAAAATTTGGCCTACTTAGAAGTCACATTTTTACACCACAAAAACCACTCTCATGTTAATTCATACACCATAAAGGTAGATTAATATAATTTCTCAACATTCTGTATGTAGTAACAGACTGAAAACAGGGATTTAACACAGCACTGAGTAATGAAAGCAGGGACTATCATCAATAATTACACAGCAACTGATGTCCACTTTAAGGGACAAAGTTTCACATTCTAACATGGGACTGAGTACTGAAATGGGCAGCAACATTGATCACTATAAAGTAATACAGCTTTGAATAGGTTTGTAGATTCAGTGAGGGGGTTCTGTGTTCAGCTAGACACTCAGTACTTCAATATCCCACAGCATCCCAAATAACTGTAGCCTTGTTTAGATGTTACTTTATTTGGAATGTGTATGTGCACACAACGAATGCCCTTTATAACAGACTTCATGCTTTGTTATGCTTTTCATTTATATTATCTCTTGTACTATACATCAAAAAGTTCACAGAAATAATTAGAGAATTAACACTGTACAAAGAAATCCAACTGTAATGGACAATGAGTTCACTTCCAATATAGCGTACATCACAATAAAATTTCACGGAACTGTGTCCACGTTAAAAACTGAAGATGACAAATAGACATGTTTGAATGAAAATATATATATGTTACACAACACCTTTAAATATATGAACTATGATGGAAGATACTTATTAAACATATTTTTAATGTTTTTAACTGTTCTAGTTTTAAACAATATTGTATATATAAACATTTACGCCTACAGCCCCATTGTTTACAATAAACAAAACACTGAGATTTACTGCAATGTCTTACATGCATCATTTACACATTTTAACGAGGACGTATATTTGTGTTCCACGCAAGTTTCGTTCCTCTTATCTTGTTCTCCCCAGTGATGGCTCAGCCAAGTCAAAATATGTGATGCAGAACGTATAATATGAACTAATCTTTAAGGAAGCCATCTCACTGTTTAGTACTAAGCAAACTTACACTTTTCAGTCTAACACAACTGGAGTTTATTTTAATTCAACTGGTGACCTTGACATGCACACTACATGTTTCAGCCTGTACTTAGGACATCTTCTGGAAAGTCAATACAAAAACCTTACAAAGGAAGACATAATAAGCATCTGTTTTATGTTTTAACATTTTTAATCGTGACTGTAAAAAAGGGGTCCCTTAAGAGTCTTCCTGTATCTTCATTTGTAAGGTTTTTGTATTGCCATGCCTGAAGATGGCCTACTTAGGCCATCTTCAGGCCTGTACTTACAGGCCATAACATGTAGCATTCATGTCAAGATAATCAAATGAATTAAAATAATCCTGTGCTGTGTTAGACTGACTGAGTGTAGTTTGTAGCGTATGAATGAATTTTATGGATATGGATACACACACAAACTTATTTTCTTTACTCTAAGTGCATTTAGTTGGATTTATTTCAATATTTAAATAAATGTAATTTCCACATATATTAGTTCCTCAGACAGGGGGACTTATCACACAAATGCCTAATAATGCAAGGTGGGGAAGCACTCCACACTACCTGTCCACACTTGTAGACATGGCTCCAGACAATTTATGTAGCCATTTAAGAAAAGAAAATACACTTGCCATTCACCTAGCTCTATGCTTCATACAAATATCTGTATACATTCCAGAGGTTTTCATTCACTTAACCATGGTTAGTAGGCATCCAAATTCCTGTAGCCCTGCTTGTAAGCTACTGTAAAATGGCAAGAGAGGTAAGGCTGTACCTTCCCACACAACGCTGTCACATAGGGGGACAAGAGGTATAGCTCCACTCATTCCTAACCTCAGTGCCAGATGGAGACAATGACTTACTTCACACCCCAGTCACTTCACTCTCAGGAAGACCCTGGTACCCACTGAAAATTAGGTCTTGTGTGCCTGTCTGAATGTTTTATAGAAGAAAAAATCTCAAGCCCCATCCAGAAAGTGTAATCCCGACCATCCAGCAAACAGCCTAGTCTAGGAGACCATGAATTAAAAAAAAAAAAACACTGCTACAATAGCATTTAAATTTTCTTGGGCCTGTTACTGCAGCTACTCTTTCATCCACTACAACCACTCCTGCAACCTGTCACTTGCACCTGCTTCAATGAAGCACAAAATTTTTTAAAAATAAATAACATGAATAACAATATAATTCTGAAAACAGTGCTCATGTGACGTTACCTTTCTATCACATCAACTACTTTTCATAAAATCTGACTTAAATGTTTTGCCCCAGCCTACCCCAACATTATATTTCTGAAATATTTTATAATAAGTAATAGTATGGTGGACACACGACCTTCTAAAGAAGAATATTACAGGAACAATTACATTCCACTCATTACATTAACTATCTGCGCCTGTAGCACCCAGTGCCACAGTGCATGCACTGTATGATTTTACTGCACTAGCTGAACTAAGCCTTTAAATACAGAAACCCTCTTGCAAAAAACAGGAGAAAAAAGGAGGCTTCACTTGTCATTATAGGTATGACAGCACATAACCTAACAGAAAATTTTATGCCAGACATATATTCAGCCTCACTTTCCTCATAACTGAGAAAAATGTCATCACATTATACAATCTCTTAGTTTCAGACTTCAGCACTGCAGATCTATGTAGTCTCACATGCATGTTGTGAAAATCAATCACATATCAATCTTTCACACATATCACTCTTCATATCTTTTTCCTCTCTCATACTGCTCAAAAGTAGTACTTCAAACAAATATCTACATTACATAATTTGATATAAGTAACACCTGCTACAAATTGGCAGTCTTGTATCCACTCCACCTTAAAATTAGCAACCTGTGTATATAGTAGATGCATACCCTTGGTATAAAGTTTCAACCTGTGTTGCACAGACGTAATTGCACCTAGTACTGAGAGCCTATTTACTCGAGACTTGATGTTTGAAGCTGTCCCAAACTCGTCAGCCAGCATTTTGCTCACCCGCGAGATCTGGTCCTTTGGTGGAATAATCAGGGATATCATGCTTGTGCCATTCCTAGGATAAAAAGCCAAGTGGTATACTGAACAAGTACAGGCAGTCAACATACACGAGTTAAGACAGAAAATAAGTCAACCTTACGTATGTGCGTAACTCTGCACGAAACTACCTCAATGAAACCTACTTACAATATGGTAGCCAATATCAAGCACACAACCGAATTTCAAAGAAAATGCCACATCACACCTTGTAACGCTTTCATACTGCGACTGTCTGCGATTAACCTAACTAACTTCATCATTTCAATACGCAAACCGCATGTTCCTTACCCTCTTGCCATTTCCAAGCTCTTGATAAGCTTTTTGATTTTCCAGATCTCAACATTTCGGTCCGACGAACTTTCTTCTGAATTATTGTAGGAGGAAGACATCTTAAATTAACTGTCCTACTTCCTTCGGGAAATAATCCCCAACAGTATTTCGAAGTAAATTCCGAAGGATCCCTGCCAAATCCGTGTCAAAATGGCGCAGAAGAACCCTCCTGTCCTGCGGGGGCCACTCAATCCCCAATGTCCAACAGGTTTAGCAATTTACTAACGAAATCCGGAAATATCCGGATTGTACGATGCGTGCTCGAAATTTAACACGAAACTGATTACATCTGTAATGCAACTATCAACAAATTTCCGTCCACAGTCACACGCTATTCACAGCTTTCCTTTTCACCCACTTCGAACAAACCATGTGCCATGTGCACTGCCAAAAATGTTTCGAAACTTCTTTACGGACGTCAGCTTTATTCACGATGTTGCAACGTCAGAACAGAATGTAGAGCTCAAGGTTCTGGAAACCATACAAACTACTATTTCCGATACTATTAGTTTTTACAATAATATAAGTGTGCACAGAAAAGATTTACAAGTAATTATATTTCCAGCAAGCAGTACAAACAATCCACTTCGATAATAAATATGAATACAAGTATTTACTTTTATGAAACACTACAACAACAAATTATAACCAGTTCCCATAGTGTGTTGGTAGTCATGCAATGTACGATATACGTTCAGAAACTTTATACCACGGGTTACATCCCGTACATTTCGCAAGAAAGTCTGCACGAATTTGAATCGATATCGTTCACTAGAAATAACTACCTGGCGGTACAGGTTTTGCCACAGATGGAGTTTAGGTGTTGTGTCGCAGCGGCAACGAGTTGGGTTAAAGTGGTTGGGTCGTGGGTAGTATTGTAAATATAAGAGTTTTGGTGTGAGCTCGTGCGGTGACAAATGTCGCACAGGATATTACGTCGCTATGTTGGTTAATTCCGCTCCAGTGTATAGTCAATAATTTCAAGAAAGTTTCCGTAATTCTTCTTTGAAAGTCCCCCCACCCCTGACTCGCAGCTTAAACTTTCGTTGAACCTCTGTGTAGAGGGTACAGTAATATTCTCTGTCGTTTATTGCGGGCGTAGATGATCGTAGCGACTAAAATTTACTCCTTCTGTACCTAGGTTTCGAATGCCCTGCGGCAGTACTTCGATTCTGTGTGTTCTTTACTTTTACTCAAAGGTGTGAAACAAGAGTAAATTTCACTTTTCAATCTGCATTTTATACCCGACTTATTGACAAATTCCATTTTTAGGTGCGTTCGCAACAGTGCGAAAAGCCACATCAGCTCCCCTATGTCCCCCCACCATTAAAAAAAAAAAAAAAAAAAAATTCCCCCTCCGGGTTTTTTTAAAAATTTTTTTTTTTTTTTTTTAAAATATTTTTGAAAAAAATA
>Ga0123355_10001076_pt1 | contig 37751 bp, 26 predicted proteins | sample TergutEmb28metaG_3_FD_89872 | JGI IMG/M metagenome (GOLD analysis project Ga0123355, IMG submission 89872) | Embiratermes neotenicus P1 segment gut microbial communities from Petit-Saut dam, French Guiana - Emb289 P1 | ecosystem: Host-associated > Arthropoda: Insects > Digestive system > Gut ...
AGTTAAAGTATAGAGTCCCTGTCAAACATATAAACACACACAATGCAAAACACTTACACAAGTTTCGGGATTCTCCTTTTTCTATCTTGGACTTCTTGTAATGGACGCTATATGGACACTCCCATGACAGCAAACCTATTGACAGCAACCCCGGCAATATGCTAATCTCAGCGTCGCCGCGCTGCTATAGCTCAGTAGGTAGAGCGCGTCCTTGGTAAGGACGAGGTCGCCAGTTCAATCCTGGCTAGTAGCTTACAATCAAAAAGACACACTTTCCCATTTTTGCGGAGAGTGTGTCTTTTTATAAGCAATTCTTACTTTCTTACTGCCAGGGCACAAAGCTCCACTGATACTCTGCGGCAAGTGCCGAAGGGTTAAAGGTGCGTACTAGTTCTTCCAGGGCTTGGCGGGGGACTGGGACAAATAGCTCTGTGCCGTGGAGCACCAGGTTGGAGTCTATGCCTATGCTGCCTGGCAGCAGTCGCAAATCCAGCATACCACGGCGGCTTGCTACGGGGCTGTTGATAAACCATAGCTCTACATACATACTTGATGGTCCCCAACTTTCGTATAGGGCGCGGTAGAACGCGCCGGGTTGGCCTTGGAAGTAGATTTGGCCATATTCGCCCATGTCTACGGCGTCGAAATCGCCGTCAATCATGTGTTGCAGGTCAAACCAGGGGGCGGATGCTGCAAGGCCTACTTGCAGGCCTTCGCTGTTTTCATACAGTGCTGCAAAACTGTAAGCAAGAGGAAGGCCGTCTATCTCAATGTCGCGGGTGAAGATTTCGCCTACTGGGGCTGGAGAGTCATGTGTCATACTCCATAGTTGCGCCGAAAATTGTGGCATTGGGCTGTTAAAGATAAACATCCGGTCTGTTTGGTCGTAGACAAATATCTCCCTTAGAGTGAAGTCGCCTATTGTTTCGGGGATATCAAGTGCTGGGTAGTATCGCAGAAGCTCTTCACGGCCGGTTAGGGTGCGGGTGCCGGTAATCATTGCGTAGTGGCCGCAGGCCGTGCGGAATTGGTAGGCCTGGTTTACCGCTAGGCCGCCGATATCGTCAAGCACTTCTTGCCATAGGTCTTCGACTATATGACGGTGTACGCGCATTGGACGCCACCAGTCATCGTAATCTTGTGCCGCGGCTTGGCGGTAAAGCCTCGCCGGTAAGGCACGGGGGCCTGTGGGTGCCTCGGTTGCCTCTGGGGTGGCGCGGCGGTTCATTGGCTCTAGATATTCTCTGCGGATTGCCGGGACGTAGTAGCGGGCAAATGCCACCCAGTCGCCTGGTTCGTCTTCCCACCATAGGGGTAAGTCAACCTCTATTAGAAAGCGGTACATTGGCATTATTACTTCGCCGTCCATGTGGTATACGAGTTCTACATCGGCTGCCCAGGCCTTTATTTCCCCTGGCCACTGCGTGTCTGGTAGGTCGGAAATAAAATAGCCGTCTATTAGCATGTGCCGTGCTTCGTCCGAGGTGATTATTGGAAAATATCCCAGTTGTAATGACTCGAAATGCGCTTGGGGGAAGGTTGATACAAACATCCACTGGGGTCTGTCCGGTTGGAAGCTTAGGACTTCCACCCAGTTGAAATTAAAATTGAGGATTGCCGCTACCGGGTCGCTTCCGCCAAAGAGTGGGCTGCCTGCCGCGTCGAAGAATCGCTGGCGGGAGTAAGTTCTTGGGCCACCGACATCAAGAAGTTTTTCGCCAAGTGTAAGGGTTGGTCTGCCCATTGGGAAGACCGCGCTAAACCTGTTTGCAAGATAATCTATTGCCTCTTGGTTTTCTTGGGCTGTGGCTACTTCTGATATGGACGCGCCAGGAGGTAGAATTAAAGAGTCCTCTGGTAGGGTGATATACATTGATGTGCCTGCTGCTGATATATGCATAAATGTGCGCTCATCTTGGTCGTATGGGGGGATTTCGATGGTAATTGGCGGCAACTGGATAACTTCGCCGGGGCGTACGCTGCTGAAATCTATTTCGCTTAAGTCTATGGGTTGCCCTACTATTTCTCTTACTTGGAAGTCGATGTTGTCGGCAAAGCCTTTTGCCATGGACTCAATATGTTGCAGATATAGATTCCACTCGTCCTCGGATAAGTGTAAGTTAACCAAGTTATGCCAGTTGCCGGCGGTACCTGTAGTGGTTGTTGTAGCATGGGGCAAAAACGCAGGTAGCTCTGCTAAATGTCCGGCGGAAAACCAGGGATTGTTTGCCGTCATGCGATACCGCCCGGCCTCAAGTACCGTAAGATGGCCGGTGCCATGGATTTGCGGTAAAGGCAGGCCGTTATCGAAGGATGGGCGGGTTGGCAGGTATGGAGGGGTATCGTCTTGGGTGCTGCATATGGGGCATTGGTTGTTTGGGGCGTTGTCTATATTATATCCGCATTCGCCACAATAGCCGTCAAAGTGTCCATTGGCGTATCCGCTATCACCGTTTACATAACCATTGTCGCCATTTGTATAACCATTATCGTAGCCTGTGGCACCTTCGCCAAGGCCTGCGCTGCCTAGCCAAAACGCCAGAAAAACAAGGCATGATACTGCAATTATACCAATGAACACAGCGGCAGAATTACCCCAGCGCAACCAGGATGCTTTGCGCAATGTTTTGCTGCCTTGTGCGGTGCCGTCTACCGCATGTGCCGCCTCGGCAATAAGGTCATCGTCGATGCCTTCGAAGCAAGCGAGTAGTCTATCGGTCTTGTCACTCATATTGTCACACCTTCTTTCTCCAGATAGGCTTTTAGTTTCTGTCTCGCCCTAAAGAGCGTTGATTTTATCTTGCTTTCGCTGGATGAAAACGAGCGACATAAATCTTGTATGCTATCTCCAAAGAAATATCGCCGTATAAAAATCACCCGGTTGGACGCATCCATTTCTCGTAAACATGCATTGATTGTCCGTACAGTCTGATTATAGTCAAAGCTGCCCTCAACAGATTGGGCCATGGGCAGTGTATCCGCAAGTTCGCCTATCATAAGGTCTGCTTGGGTGCCGCCGCGCTTTGCCGCGCTTGCTTGTCGCCAGCGTTTTAGGGAGATATTGCGTGTGATTTTTGTGAGGTACGCGCCAAAAAATTCTGGCTTCTTTGGGGGGATCGCCTCCCAAGCCCGGTGCAGTGTATCGTTTACGCACTCTTCGGCGTCGTGATTGTCCAATAAAATATTATAGGCCACTTTATGCAAGCTCCTTCCGTATTTGTGCTTGGTAATATCCAGGGCTGTTTCGTCCCTGGCGTGGAATAAATCCAGTATGTTTGGGTCCTGAATGCCTATCGCCTCCTTGGTAAGAGGAAATTCTCACTGATTCCGCTTTACTAACCGGTTTGTAATTTGCGCTATATATATGATAACCCTATATTTTTATTTGCGTTGCGCTGGGATTTATTGTATGCGCATGTGTGATGATTTTTAGTGCCAAGTGCTTTTACCAAAAGGAGAAAAACCCCACTTTATGCGGCCTTGAAAGCTTTGTCATTTGGAGAAAAACTAGGAAAGTAACATTTGCACGCCATACTATGTAAATGATATATCCAGCGAATGGACTCTATAGCCGCACAGTTATCTAGCCACACAGTAGGCAGGAAGCAGAACGCCCCAATGGCATTATTTTTTCGATGCCAAGGGGCGTTCTGCATTCCCGACAAGTGCTACTCACCGCAAAGCTTAACAATATAATGCCCTGTATAAAGGCATTGGTGCTATCAATAGAGAAAGTGCGCCTCTGTGCAGTGATTATTTTTTCGATCACAGCACAGAGGCGCACTTTCTCCTATTGCGAGCCCTTCCTATAAGGGCGTTATATTGCACACACGTAAGCACGAGGTCTTTACATGGCGACAACCAGCCGGGCTATCTCGGCGGCGCATAAGCCTGATAAGCCCGCACAATCCCATCGTAAATCGCCTGGGCAAGAAGCCGCTGATGGTAAGCAGTAGCAAGCCTAGCCGCCTCGGCCTGGTTAGTCAAAAATCCAAGTTCAACAAGGGCGGCAGGCATATGTGTATCCCGCAGCACAATCAAGTTTTGGCGCGGGCGTAGGCCTCTGTCAATAGCACCGGTAGCGCCAATCATTTCATATTGCAGCAACCGTGCAAACTGGCGGCTTGTAAAATGCGTCTCCCGCGAGTGGTTCATATACAAAGTCTCAATACCGCTTACCGTAGGCCGTCCGCTTACCGCATTTGCGTGAACGGATACATATAAGTCCGCCATTTGGTTAGCAAAGGCTGCCCGCCAAGAGTTGGCAACGGTGACATCGGTATGCCGGGTCATATAGGCGCGGATATTTGGGTTTGCGTTGAGATATTCCATTACCATATGTGAAACCGTAAGCACCAGGTCAGACTCTCTGATACCGTGGTGTCCGGCCCCTGGGTCTCGACCGCCGTGGCCGGGGTCGATTACCACAATAAAGGAGTAAATATCCTGTGGCCTGTTGCCTCTGATAATGTAATAGGCTTCTGTCGTGTGGATGGTAAAGGCCATCACCCTTGCGGTTTCAAACTCAATAACTGTGTGCCCGGCAAGGTTTTGCCGTAGGGTAATAGAATTGATAGAGCCGTCCCCTACATATAAAGACCCAAGCCCAAGGCCGGAAGCACCATGGGGCAGCGTAAAGCTGTAACGGTTAAGCAAGTATTCCTCTGTGTAGGCCACCTGAGAAAGATCAAGGGTAACAACGTCCCGTGAGAGCCTAAGCTCCCTAGTCATAAAGTCATACCGCACACCTGTTAGGCCTTGGTGTAAGGTTATTGCAATAGAGTCCCTGCCATGTGCCAAGCTTACGGCCGGCCACTGGCTTGTCATATAAATGCGTACAAATGCCGGGCCGTCCGGTATCTGCCCTGTGGAAAAATTTGTGCTAAAGATACCGCCTTGTATTGTCGCGCTTGGGGCTGACATGTATGCGTTGTCGATATACACGGTCATATAGTTTGGGAACCCGGAGGAGGAAAGCCGTATGCTTGGCTGGAAATCTCCTTGGATTAGCAGGGTATCCGAGTGGGCTGTGCTATTGGGTATGATCATGGAAATATCGTTTACCGCAAAGGCCACTGTTAGTGTGTATCTGTCATATGAAAGCGCAAGGCTAAAGTCCGATGCGCCTATAATTTCAAAAACTACCCGTGTGATATATGGCGTCCTGGAAAACTGAGAACTACGCACAGCCCTAACCGGCCCCGCCGCGGTAAATGGCCCAGATAAGCTGGATACGGCATTATAAATGTCAACAACAAGCCGGTTATCCGGCATAAGGAAGTGGTTTACATCTGTGATAGGTGATGACGCAATGATTGCGTATGCGTCCGCGCCAGTTTCTCTTGGGCTAAGCAGGTCGATGATATTTGTAGCGGGATGCGGCACCGGTGTAATTGGCACCGACGAAATATCCCTGGAGAGGCCAGGGGCCTCGATTATCGGTGGCGGTGTTGGGTCAACTTCGTGGGTGTCCGGTTCCGGTGGTGGTGTTGGGTTAGCTGGGTCATCCTCAAAAGGAGAGTGCAATATCGCAGCGCGGCCCACAGGATCCCATGCAACATCAAAGCCAAAGGCCTCCGCCGGGAATCTTAGGGGTATTAGTGTCCTATCACCTATGATTGTAGGCGGCAACTCCATACGGATATACATCCCGTTAAGGAGTGCCGCGGTGTTGCCGATGCGCATAATAAGCACATCGTCGCCGTAATAGACTGTTATCTGCCTGTCTAATTCGTTCCATTCCACGCGGCCGCCAACCTGCTCAAAAACAGCCCTTGCCGGCACCATTACCCTGTTTTCAAGTATAACCGGCGGGGTATCAAGACCGCTTACCTCCCGGTTATCAATAATAAGCCTTACCTGTGACGCATATACATGGGTCCTTGCTGGCAATATGGTGGTCAGCAAGACTGCCACCATAATAAAATATGTAATACGTTTCGCACCTTGCTTAATAGTTTGAATCATGCTTCGGCTCATGATATCCCCCTACAAATCGACAATTTTCTGTGGCAACTATTATAAACAAAAAAAATCCGCTACACAATAGCGTAACGGATTTTTAATAACTTGTAATATTTTGTAATAGTTTTGTGATAATAGAGGTGGCCTCTCACCTTCACATGTTCTATCGCGCTGGCATTACTGATACAACCAGCTTCTTAACCGTAACCCCACTGGTAGCAATTACGATTTCTTCTTGCTTTACAATCCCTTTTGAAATGATACTGCTTAGCACATTGGCTATGTCTTTCTCTTGATACTCTGGATAATTGCGTGCAACCACGCTTACTGTCTTGGAAAATGTGGGTATTGCCTCCGGCTTTTCGCAAATCCAAGATAAATTTTTTAACAATGCTTTTTTAATTGATTCAAATCGCCCATTAGATGGCACAACCTTTACATACCAGTCCGACGCCTCTGCTAAAAGGGGGCTTAAAGACCCTTCTAGGGCGTAAATCCCTACTTTCTTTTCATTGAAATTGCGCAAGAACGCTACTACCGATTGGAAATGACTGTCTCCTGTAAACAATATAAACTGCTTTATATCCGACTGCCTAAACAGCCGCTGGTAGATATGGTCTAGCATAATAAAATCTGTGTATTCCTTGGCTTTATCGCCTTTTGAGCAGTCTATGATGCTGTTGGAGATATTCCTTAGTTTTACTATATGGTCTTTGATTGCGTCGTGGGAGAAGTCTGCAAAAAAGAAGACATCATCTATTTGCCCCTTGTCCCTAATATGGTTAAACCAGCCAACAACATCCGGCTCTGCCTGGTACTGGTTTTTGCAGCCATAAAACCATGCTTCGTAGTCTACAAATACCGCTGTCCGTACTTTTTCAAATTTTTCTTCCTTTGCTGTTACTATATATTGCATATTACCTCCTGGAATTAAATGAAACTTCAGAAGGTGAGAGGCCTATAGATATTTTACATGCTACTATATTACTTTATTCATTCAGTTTTGGATATGCCCGTGGAATATCTTACAAAAACGGGAAGAACCAATGCCCGATATATCTTACAAGTATCCCGGCAACCAGCCCAAGAAACGGGTTCTTTGTAAGGGCGGTGATACCCATAGCTGTTGCTGCCTGCACGGTATCTTGTGCAGATGGGCTTCCGCCATTCATAAGAAACACATTTCTAAGCTGGGGCACAAATGTCGAGAAAAACCCGATTATAAACAAGAAGCCGGCGATTGCCTGTACCGGCACATATCTTACTGCCTTGGTCATTAGCCCAAGAAGCAGCAAAAGCGCGCATAAAAGCATCATCAAAATCCCGGCCATTACAGGCCAAGGTGAAGCTGCTGTTGCGGAAATAATTGCACCAACCGGCGCGCCGCCAAAGATAACACTTGGGATATCGGCAAGGCTGTTTATTACCGTCAAGTGATCCATGTTTTGCGCAATTGCAGGCGGTTCGCCCGCTGGAGATGTAAAACCGGCGGTAATATTGCCGAAAGCGATGTTTGTGCCGATGTTTAGACAGATAAATGCCAGCGCGAAATATATTGCCTTAATCGTAAACTTTGGCTTCATTATTTTAAAGTCTGCCCAGTATTCCTTTGTCCAGAAGCGTGGGTTTTCGTTTTGCTCCATATCCCCTTCGTAGCCTGCGTCTTGTGCCATTTTAAGCAGGTTTACGCGGCGGCCCCGTTCGCCTGTTACCGGGTCTTTTTGGATAAATGCAAAGTCCACGGTTGCAAGTGTTACCGACACCGCGATAACATAAACAAGTGCGTGTGGGTTGGGTGTTGCGGGGAAAATAACAAAGGCCGCATGTGTTGCAAGTGCCGAAACAAAGGCAATTGTGCCGGTACGACGGGCTTGGCCAAGCATATCAAAGCTGATGCCCATAACCATAAGGCCAACACCGGCCATCATGCCCCAAAGCACCGGTTGCCCGGCAAAGTCGGCAATGCGCGTAACCGACCCGGTAATCCCAAGGGGCACCATTACAATCACCGCAAGAAGAAGTGCCGCGACCCGCTCATTGACATTTTTCATGAAGTGGGAAACCGTCAAAATAGATGATTGCCCCGAGATTGGTGTAACCGACCCGGTAAGCAAGTTGCCCACCGCGCCCACAAGGAAGGCGAAGGCGGTTGGCTTCATTTTATAGCCCTGTGCCGCCGCCCATGCCAGCATGGTTAGGCCGTTAATTGCCACAAAAACTACTGCGATGGTTAGCGTACTGATGTCTGAGAACATAGTTTTTCCCCTTTGTATACGGTATTTTGAATACCGTCTCGCTTAGGCGTATTCTCACTACTCCAATGCGCCGCAAAAATCGTCACATTTCCGTAGTGGGAACACGCCCTAGTTTCCGACTCTGCGTTAGCCGGGTTTATGCTTATTTTATATTGTTTTTGGAATATGGCAAGCTGGAGCTAGAATTATTCCTTTATCATGATTATCGCTGTTCCCCAAAATGGAAAAACCCAATTTTACGCGGTTTTTATAACCTTTGACGGAAATGACATCCTTCATAATGGCTTCCGTAGTCCCCTCGCGGCTTCGTACTTTGTTTTTCTGGTTCTTTGACTATACAACTTACAGCGGGCTGGCAAGCAACTTCTTATACATATCAAGATTATCAGTGGAATCACCAACGAAGACGCCATTGCAGGTTATAAAATGCCGACATCGTTTTAGGGCAACACCCAGTTGCCTTAGTACATCATGGGTAATTTTGCAGACTTTGCGTGCCTCTATTATTCTCTTTGCGTAAGTGGTGCCTAAACCAGGAACACGTATCAACATTTCATAGTCTGCTTTGTTTACCTCCACAGGGTATAGGTGGATATTTCTTAGTGCCCACGCGGCTTTTGGGTCGAAGTCGTTTACTAGATATGGGTCGGACTCCGGCGTGATTTCTTCCGGGGTAAAGCCGTATACTTCCATTAAACGGTCGGCTTGATATAGTCGCTTCATGCGCCATACTGGTGTGGCAACTTGGGGTAGGTCTTTGTAGCCTTTTGCATCCCAAGTATACTGGAATGGGGTGTAGTATACGCGCTTCATTTCATATTTTTTGTATAGCGCACTTGAAAGGCGCAAGATTTCATAGTCATTTTCGTTGGTGCTGCCCGCCATAAGCTGGGTAGCTTGGGAGGAGGCCATATAAGGTGCATGGCGAAATTTTGCCGCCTTAAAGTCTTGCCCCATATTGATAAGCTCTCTTATTTGCCTCATTGGCGGGATGATTTTGTCCTTGCTTTTATTCCGCGCAATCTGTGCGTAACCCTCGCTTTTTGCCACTTCAATGTTTACCCCCATCCGGTTTGCGTACAAACTTGTTTGACGAATCAGCTCCGGGTCTGTTCCGGGCATTACTTTAGCGTGTATAAACCCGGTATAGCGTAAAGTTTTGCGTATTATCTTTAAGGTTTCAAGAATCAATTCCCCTGTATAGTTAGCGTTTTTACATATAGCCGAGGATATGAAAACCCCTTGCTTGCTGATTTTCGCAATATCTACAGACATTTCCGCCAAGGCTTTGGGCGTATAAGTGTAGCGGTCTTTGCTATCTATCCCGGCTCTACAAAAACAGTATGCGCAATTAAAAATACAATCATTGGACAGCATCATCTTTGGTAACGGCGGCAGGGTGGACTTGGACTTTATTTCGGATTTAATAGCTGTAAAGTCTGGGATATATACTTCGTTGCCATCTGCGACATCGAAAATAGAGTCTCGCTGCATAATATTTATTCGTTCCGCTAAATCAATGCTTTGTTTGAAAATCATATTTGCCATGGCCATCTCCCACTGAGCTTTTTGTTCGGAATGGCAATATTATACCATTCAGAATCAAAATTCGATATATTCTTTTTGTGGAATCATAAAATATTAAATCAAAACAAGTAGTATACCGCGTGAATCTGCCATGAATAAGATGTCCGACCTTATTCGTTTACCATAGGTGGCCACAGGCTAGGGGACTATTTGCCATAGGCTTACAGCGGCGAGAACCGCGGAAGCGGGTTCGAGGGTTTTTTCGCACATGCTCCGGCTGATGTTGTAAAGCCTCTGGCGGGGAAAAAGCCATCTGCCTCGGATTATCATCCGGGCATACGGCGTTCGCACAATCGCTACGCGATTCTACTCAATATTTTCCCATCGCCAGAGTCTTCACAACGCCTACACAGCGTGCGAAAAAACCCTCGAACCCGCTTCCGCTGCCTACCGCACGTAAGACTATATGTAAAACATAGCCTGCCTGTGCGCCATGCATGTGCTTTATTGCACTTGGTTATGTAGTGTTACGACGGCATCGAAGTTGGTTGGCAGCAACTCATATACAAAGACCGAATGCTTTTGTCATTTGGAGAAAAACCCCGTTTTATGCGGCCTACAGGGTTTTGCATAAAGAGATATAGACTGCCTAGTTATTATGCTAATGCACAGCGAAACTATGCCTTTCATATAGACTTCGAAGTGGTAGGCAGCGGGAAGCGGGTTGGAGTCCGGATATGCGCGCCTGTGGAGGCGTTGCAAAGACTTTGGCGATGGGAAAACGCCGTATGCCCGGATGACAATCCGAAGGCAGACGGCATTTTCCCCGCCAAAGGCTTTGCAACATAAGCCGGAACATGTGCGCATATCCGGACTCCAACCCGCTTCCGCGGTTTTCGCCACCGTAAGCTCTATGATAAATTAAATTCACATGAGTAGTAAAAAGCTGCATTTGGAAACAAAGTAAAATGATGTATAATGTAGTTAAAGAATATTTTGTAGAAAAAGGTGTAGTTGCATGGGGCATAACTTAATAATTGTATACGGCAATCAAGATGTTACATATATAGACTTGGCTGAGCTTAGCACGTCTAAAATAACATTTGGTACCTCAGAAAAAAATGACATACAATTAAATTCTTCTCTGGTTAACGATAAACATGGCTATCTGGAGATAGTCAATGACAAATGCAGTATCTATGACTGTAACAGCCTAAATGGGATATATATTAATGGTATAAAATTGCAGTCATGTGAGTTAAAAGACGGTGCAACCGTTAGGATTGACAGTGAAATTGTGCCGCACAAAGAAGGGGTTGTTATGGTTTACTCCACATACCCCGTAAAGGGCGAATGGAGCAAAATAGCCCTTAAAGAAAACATAACCCTTGGACGAGACCCGGACTGTGATATAAGAATCAATCATACCAGTGTGTCTGGGCTTCACGCGGAGATATATCTTGACACAGATTGGTGCATAAAAGGGGGCGATAGAACAAGCGGAATGATTATAAATGGCAACCTAAAAGGCGAATCTGGAGCGGTACACAGGTTGGAGGAAAAGGATGTCATATGTATCGCAAACTCAAAGTTTATCTATACGTCAGGGATGCTAGTACACAACGCGGATATTGGTGTAACATTAAGGGTTGAATCGTTAACGCGGGTCGTAACTGTTAAGGGAAAAACGGCCAAAGCCAGGGGAAGCAAAATAATCTTAAATAAGGTTAATATCGAGCTAGAGCCTCATGAGTTTATTGCAATCATTGGTGGCGCAGGTGCAGGCAAGACTACTTTTTTAAATGCGATTTGCGGTTTTGAGCGGGCTAATTCGGGGTCTGTGCAGTTTAACGATGTCAACCTGTATGAAAACTTTGCCCATCTTAAACACATGATTGGATATGTGCCTCAACATGATATCGTACATAAGGCACTAACCTTACGAAGGATGTTGTGGTATGTTGCCAAAATCCGTCATGCCCGGGACTTGTCGCCAGAGGAGATAAACAAAAATATAGACGATGTTTTGGATACATTGGAAATGCGTATGCATGAAAACAAACTAATTGGCAAGCTAAGCGGAGGCCAGCGTAAGCGGGCAAGCATAGCCGTAGAGTTATTATCAAACCCAAGTATCTTTTTTGTTGACGAGCCAACAACAGGGCTTGACTTAGACACAGAAGAGCAACTCATGAAAATACTACGGTCACTTGCACATGAACAAGGGAAAACGATTTTGATGGTGACTCATAATGTACAAAATCTTGACCTATGCGATAAGGTGCTAATATTCGGCTCTAAGGAAACAGAGAATCAAGATGGGGAAACAAACCTCTTAGAGCCGGGAGGGCACTTGTGCTACTATGGCCCCCCAGGGGAGATAACTGCATTTTTTGGCGTTGAGTCACTTGTACAGGTGTATAAATTAATCAAGACAAACCCGGAAGATTGGGCGCGAAAACGGAGTGAGGGTAAACGTGAGCAGCAAGAAATCCGCAAATAGTTACGCATTGAAAAAACGCAGAAAAAATGTGCCGTTTTTTAGGCAGATGTCTGCGCTTTGTGGCCGTTATCTTGAAACCATTATAAATGATTGGAAAAAAGTGCTATTACTAATAGCGCAACCCCTTCTTATTGCACTGCTAGTAACCTTGATTACCTTTTCAATGGATTATTTATTTCAGCCCATAGCACTGCAAAGTATTGGAGCATATGGAGAGACAAAGCAGCTTTTGTTTTCTTTGGTAGCGGCTTGCATATTTATGGGCTTGTTTAACTCTATACAAGAGATATGCAGTGAAAGGGATATTATAAAGCGTGAATATCTCGCAAACTTAAACTTAAGCGCGTATATCATGTCTAAAATGACGGTTCAACTACTTATATCTCTGCTGCAAGGTATTATTTTTACCTTGGTATGCACAATAGCCTTTGGATTGTCTGAAACAGGGTTTTATTTAAGCAATGCTTTTTGGGAAGTTTCGGCTATTGTTATATTAACAATTTTTGCATCATCAGCTTTTGGTTTTTTAATCTCAGCCACGGTAAAGACAAATGGGCAAGCAATGTTGCTTACACCTTTTGTGCTGATTATACAAGTGCTGTTTGCCGATGTGCTTATTAATATAAGCGGTGCTATTCGGATTATTTCATATGCAACCATTACACATTGGTCAGCGCGGGTGATGGGTGCAATATTTGATGTTAATGGGATATTAAGCAATGTCTACGGTACCCCTACCGAGAGACTAAGCCCTATGTACGCAACAACATTTGGCAATTACATGGGAAGTATGGGGGTACTATTATTTATGACTCTAGTGTGTGGAGTCGTGAGTATGCTTGTTTTGCGTAGTGTAAGCAATGATACTAGGTGAATTCATGGACTAGGTGAATACATGGACGAGGTGGGTACATGAACGAGATGAATACATGAACGAGGTGAATACATGGATACAATAGAAACCATTATGCAAAGACTTAAAAACTACGAGCCCCTTTTTGACAAATATTATATCGCCGAGGCACTTGCATTAGGCGAAGTATCCTTTGTCTATAAAGTAGTTTCAAAAAAGGGGGATTCAATAGCTGCGATTAAAGTGGTGCCAATTGATAGCAACAAAATGCATGAAATTAGCAAATATGAGCAAGCAATTGAAACCATAATAGGCCTGTCACAACACGATGCCAACCATTTAATAAAAATGCACAGCCAAACGCAAGAATTCCGCCCAGACGGTGGCGTGGATATTTTGGCACTAATGGATTTTTACGACCAAACATTAGAAGATATAATTAAAACCAAAGAGAGTTACCCAGAAGACAAGATTCAACAGCTAGGCGTTGCTGTATGCGCAGCACTTGAGGTTGTTCATAGCAAAGGTATTTTGCATCAAAACATACGGCCATGTAATATACTAATTTCCACACAGCAGAACCATATTGCCTTGGCAAAATTCGGTGTTTCTAAGATATTGCAGATAGCTAAGGAAGGACAATTCGAACTAAACGTGCAGCACCATACCCAACGATATGACTCGCCTGAGGCCTTATACGGAGGCCTAAGCTGCGACATTTACAGCTTAGGCATGGTTCTTTATGAAGCAGTGAATAATTGGCGGATACCATTTGAACCCAGTGACGCAAGTGAGGCACAAACAAAGGAAGCCCTTGCAAAGCGTGCAAAGCATAAGATATTGCCGCCACCTTTAAGAGAAGGAGTGCCCCGCATTAGTGAAGGCGCACCTCGCATAAGTGAAGGAGCACCTCACATAAGTGAAAGAGCATCCAGCATTAGCGAAGGGGCACCTCACTTAAGTGAAAGGATCAATTATTTAAAGGCTGTCATTCTAGATGCATGTGCCTATGAAAAAAGCGACAGGTATATATCTGCCGCCGCAATGAAACAGGCACTAGAAACGCCTCCTTCTTCCTTGATGCCTACCTTGATGCCTTCCCCGGTGCCGGATACTCATAAAAACCGTGGTGAAGAAGTGCTTTTGTATGTTGCAATTGCTTCACTTGCGTTGCTTATAATGGCGTTACTGCTTGGAGTGTATGCTTTTGTTATTGTTCCCAGATGGTTTTAGTGTGGCTGTAATGTGGCGTGACTTTGACATGTGATGTGGCTTTGATATGAGTACAACATTATTTATTAAACAGGAAAGCACTTGCCTCTCTAAATAATCATTAGAGGACAAGTGCTTTTTGTAGTTTAACAGGACAATTAATTTTCTATTGCACCGCAATCTACATACTAATTTTGGTTTTGGCAAGGACAATTGCCATTATCGTTACAGTTATTACTACTGCGACAGCTACAGGTGCCGCCACCACTGCTGCAACGACAGTTAGGGCCGCAGGAAGGCGTGGGTGTTGGTGAAGGAGTAGGTGTTGGCTCTGGCGTGGGCACTGGGGTTGGTTCCGGAGTAGGCTCTGGCGTAGGCACTGGGGTTGGTTCCGGAGTAGGCACTGGGGTTGGTTCTGGTGTTGACGTAGGAGTTGGCACAGGTGTGGACGGTGTTGGAGTTGGTTGTGTATGCGGTGTTGGCGTTGGTTGTGTTTGTGTAGATGGCGTTGGTGTTGGTTGTGTTTGTGTAGACGGCGTTGGTGTTGGAAGTATTTGTGTGGGTGGTGTTGGAGTTGGTTGTGTTTGTGTAGATGGCGTTGGCGTTGGTTGCGTTTGTGTAGGCGACGTTGGCGTTGGAGGTGTTTGTGTATGCGGCGTTGGCGTTGGAGGTGTTTGTATAGGCGGCGTTGGTGTTGGAGGTGTTTGTGCAGGTGACGTTGGCGTTGGTGTAGCTGTCGTGTCATGTGGCGGAGTAGGTGCTGCCGTCGGTATAGGAGGTGGTGTCCCTGGTCGCACACCGCCCATTGCTTCATATTCCGCAACTGCGCTGGCTATATCATCCTGTACATTATAAATAGCGGCCTGGTATTCATCTCTCTGCTCTTCAAGTGCGGCAATTTCGTCATTTATATTTGCGATTTCGGCCTCTAGAGAGGCAATCTCTTCTTCATAACTGGCAATATCGCTAAGTTGTTCGTCTCTTATGCTTGTAAGATATTGATACATATCTTGGTAGTGCATCAAAGTGTTAGATAGTTCATATATCTGGGCTGTTAAGTCGGCAGCGTGTTGCCGGGCTTCTTGTAGGGCAATGTCTCTTTGCTCCATAGCTTGCCCAAAGTATTCGGTATAAAAATGGATAGCATCATTAACTGCATCTAGTTCGGCTTGAATTGTCAGAAGCTGCGCGGCAAGCTGCTGAAGTCGATCTTCGTTTTCACCGTCTAAGTTGTCGATTTCAGTGGTAATTGCTTCAATTGCACTTGCAAGAGAGGCGGCTTCGTGGTGTAAATCTGCTAATGTTGCTTCGCTAGTTACTTCAAGATTTGCAAGATAATCGTAGTGCATTGAAATTTGACCTTCGGTATACTGTAGGCTAACAACAGTCTGGTACAATTCATTCTCTGTGCTGTGCCTACGGAGACTGGCAGTGTATATGCTTTCGTGAGTTGCGGCGATATCTGTTTCTGCGTCGTAAAGCTCGCCCCGAAGCCTTGCTTGCTCTGCGCTGTTTCTGTCTAGCTCGCTTCGTAATCTGGCTTCTTGTGTATATCCCCCCAAAAATACCCATGCCATTAGTGCGGTGGATGCCAGGGTTGAAAATACAATAAGTAAAATTAGTAATTTTCTTTTGTTCTTGCGTTCACTCTTATGCTCTTTTATCTGTTCGTACATAAAGGTATACATCCTCTCCTAGGTTGTCACAAAATATAAAGGCGGCTACTATCTGTTTCAGTTGTCTGCGGCTTCGCGTGCTTGTATTCTGGTTTGAATATATTCGTACTCATCCCGAAGTGCCATTAGCGTAGCACTATATTCTTCGACTTCTTCTTTTAGCTCACTGGCAATTGCATATAATCCGGTAGCCTCATCCCGAAGGTTTTCAACTCTTTGGCCAAGTGCTGCAATTTGTTCAAGCTGGGTGTCAACTTGTGATGCAGCGTCTTCGCGCCTACTTCGGTATTGCTCTATATAGTGCCGCAATTGATACTGCTCTTCTGCGAAAGCTAGGGCTTCGTTTCTATGTGACAGCAGAAGGGCTTCGTACCGGTCTATTGCTTCTTGAGAAGCACTGCGAATGTCATTAATAACGGCATTGGCAGCATCAACAGCGGATTGCGCACTGCTTATCTGCTGCAATATCTCATGTGAAACAGCCTCGCCCATAGATATGATTCTATCGCGTTCTTGGGTAAGGTCGGCAAGGCTATTTAAGAGCGTATCTCTTTGATTAATACCGTCGGCCATCATGCGCCCATATGCATATATCGCGTCTGGGATTGTTTTGTTTTCCAATATGTCTGACGCATTCCTTACTTCAATAAAGGTTTCGTTTAGCTCAATGAGCCTGCCTTGCAATTCTGTCAGTACGCTACTTTCATGGTTTAGCACCTCTCGTAGTTCCCCTAGCTCGTCCCACTTGTCGCTAAGGATGCTGTGCAGGTCACCTAATTCCGCCGCAAGGATATCGACTTCACGCTCTGCTTCGCTTCCGACAGCACTGTCCACCCCAATAGTGATTGACAGAATGGTTCCATATGCAATCACAACCAGCAAAGTGAACAAAAACATCCGCTTTTTTGACTTTCGTTTTTTCATAAGTATGCACCTCTCTTTGTTAGTGATTGGGCAAGTATACCATGTAAAATGGTGATATTCAACAAATTGATTGTATTCGGCTTAACTGGCTTGCATGTTAATTGGGTATAAAATGCACATTAATACGCATTAATCACTTACCTTTATTAAATTGATTTTGAATAAATCATTATCACTCCCATTATTAAAGCCAACGTGGATTCGATTTTCAACCTTTGCACTAGTATCCATAGACATTTGCGCTACTCTATAAAACCGACTAATGACATGGTCAGTGTATTTCATTGTAGGGCCTGGATTGCCTCTTTGGTAGTGTGGTGCATAATCCCAAATAATTAGATGGCTATTTTCCTTTTGGGATAACCAGTATCCAATCCACTGCCACCACATAGCATCTGTTTCTCCCATAGACATGCCAAAGACACAAATTATGTCGCTAGACTTAAGAATCTTTACACCCTGTTCATGCTTTGTGTTCCTAATCCGTTTATTCATAAGTGGTTTAGCAAGCCTACTCACAAAGTCAGTGTCTTGTGACAGTTCGTCGTTTGCAATTTGAGTTGCGCCATTAATGCCCACTATAACACTATCATCTAGCGTTCCATGTATATGCAATATTTCTCCAATTAGGCTAGACACATTAATAGGCGTAAAATTATTATGCCAGATGGGTGGCAAAGTTTGTTTCTTTATGATGTTAAGACATGACTCTAAAATATTTGTATAATTAAATGTAATAAAGTTATAAGTATAATGAGAAGCTCGTAGCAGTCTAAAAGTTTGTAAAATATTGGCAAATGAAATTTCCGGCAATCTGTTTTTTCTAAAAAAACCGGTAAGGGAATCAACGAATACTCTTCTTATATCTGTATCTCTACCATCAAAATTAACCTTATTAACTTGAACACGGAGATATTTTATCAATTCGTCCACAAAATTGTCACGACAAAGGATAACATCATGCTTTGTGCTCGAATTAAAGTCTTTAGTGTACATCCCTAATTGCTTTTCAAAATCTGCCCACGTTTCATATCCTTCTTTTTCAATGGCATTTTTAAATGTGTTAATTGCGTCGTCAGAGCTTTCTGCTTTCTTCACGTAATAAGGCAGGAAGTCGGAAAACCTAGTTTGCAGCCCTATGTTTAAATCAAAGCCATTGCCAATCATAAATAATATATTCACTATGTAATCCCCTTTTTCGACAATGTATACCTTAATTTTACAATGCAAAACTATAACATGCAATACTAAATGGCTAAGTGAGAGGATACACTTCTTTATGTTGACTGGGTAAACAGGGCGTCTTTGCCGTTTGGCATAGAAAAAACCCCGAAAATATAATATTTTCAGGGTTTTTGATAAGTTCGGAGATGAGAGGATTTGAACCTCCGCGCCAGTTGCCCGGCCTACATCCTTAGCAGGGACGCCTCTTCAGCCACTTGAGTACATCTCCATATGCCGCTTTTGGGCGGCTATTTTGTTGTCGTTATTGCTAATGTTCGAATGGTACTTGTTTATGATTTTACTATTATGCATTTGAAGCAAAAGTATTATTAATAACACGAGCAAGCCTATAAGCCGAGTTCTGTCTTGGACAGCCATCTATCTAGGCCAACGGTTGCCAGTTGGCTCATGCGACACTACCAAAGCTTGAGCGGGCAGCTCATGGCCATCTTGCCCCGGACACCCAAATATTGAGGGTGCCCTGCGCATTTGCGCGGCATGGCCTTGCTTTTTTGGTCTTGCACCGAACGGGGTTTACATTTGCCTTTCAGACCTTTTCACTGTGAAAAGCCGTGCCGTGGGCACGTCCGACATTCCGGGTCTGCCTTTGCCTTGTTGCCAAGGCCGCGGTGCGCTCTTACCGCACCTTTCCATCCTTACTGCTCATATATTTTATTATATGAGAGCGGTCTATTTCTGTTGCACTTTCCCTGGAGTCGCCTCCGCCGGGGGTTATCCGGCGCTCTGCCCTGTGGTGCTCGGACTTTCCTCGTGCATTTTGTTTTGATTGCACGCGGCTGTCCGGCTTACTCGTTGGTGGTTTATGATGATGTTAAGAAATTGTTTATGGCGTTGCTATTATTGTTGTGAAATAATCGGTGGATTACTCAGCGGGGGCTTCGGTTGCAGAGTCGTCTACTACGGGTTCTTCAACGGTGGGCTCGGCCGGTTCCTCTGACTCTTCATCTGCATGGGGTTCGTCGTAGGCTTCGTCTTGGTTGTGGTCGTCGTAGGTGTCGACTTCTTGGTCATCGTAGTATTCGTCATCATCGTCTTCGTAGACTTCGTAGCCTAGGTCTATGTCGGCTTCGCGTTTGGATAGGTTGATTCTGTGGTTTTCTTGGTCAACGTTGGTTACTTTTACTTGGACTTGCTGGCCTACTTTTAGGACTTCGTCGGCTTTAGCTACGTGGCGGTTGGCTAGTTGGGAAATGTGAACTAGGCCGTCTATGCCCTCTTCTAGGGAGACGAAGGCACCGAAGGGGGCTAGGCGTACTACTGTGCCCTCAACTATGCTGTCTATTGGATATTTGTCGGCTATGCCGTTCCATGGGTCGTTGGATATGTCTTTTAGGGATAGGGATATCTTGTTTTTGTCTTTGTCTACGCCGATTACTGTTACGGTTACTTTGTCGCCTACATTTAGTACGTCGGTTACTTTACGGACGCGCTTCCAGGCCATTTCTGATACATGGATTAGGCCGTCTATCCCGCCTATGTCTACGAACGCGCCGAAGTCTACTAAGCGGCTTACAGTGCCTTCTATGCGTTGGCCTACCTCTAGTTTGGCGTACATTTCTTCGCGGATTTCGCGGGCCTCTATTGTGGCTAGTTCTTTGCGGCCTGCTACATAGCGGCGTTTGTTGCGGTCTATTTCTAGCATGTGGAGGTTGATTTCTTGGCCTTTGAATTGGTTTAGGTCTTCCACAAATCTATTGGAAACTTGGCTTGAGGGGATGAACACCCTTGTGCCATGGACATTGGCAAGTAGGCCGCCCTTGATTACCTCTGTAACCTTGCCGGTTACTACGGTTTTCTCGGCTAGGGCGTCTTCTAATATCTTGATGTTGGCTTGGTTATCCAGCTTCTTTTTGGAGGCTAGTACATTGCCGTCGCCATCGTTTACGCGGATTATGAAAACGTCGAAGACATCCCCTGGTTTGCATATTTCTGTAATGTCCACTGTGGGGTCGTCTGTAAATTCGTTGCGGGTGATTATGCCATCCGACTTGTAGCCTAAATCTATTGTCACCTCTGTGGGGGTGACTTTCATGACTGTACCCTTGGTTATTCTGCCACTATGTAGCGGCTTTTTGAAGGATTCGTCTAGCATTTCTTCAAATGATAGGTCTGGTGATAGGTCTGATGATTTGTCTGCTAGGTTGTCGTTGCCTAAGGGGGTGACTTTGACGTCTTCGTTGGTTTGTGTCGGCACAGTATTTGCAAAATCGCTCATAAGTTGAACGGCCTCCTTTGTTAGGGCAGGCGGTGTGGATGCACCGGCTGTAACGCCTATTTTATCACTTGATTTTAGATACTGCAACTGCAAATCGTTGATTGAGGCGATAAATATCGTATTTTTACAAATATTGCGTGAGATATTGTAAAGAGCACGGCTGTTTGCACTGGCTTTGTCGCCGATTATTACCATTGTATCGCTGGTTTTTGCCAGGCTTGCAGCTTCTTTTTGGCGGGTGGAGGTTGCGTTGCAGATTGTGTTGTGGATTTGGATGTCTGTGTTTGGCTTGGCTTGGGTTAGGGCGTTGGTTATGCGGGTGAAAGAGGCTGTGTCGAAGGTGGTTTGGGCTACTAGGGTGTACTTTTTGTGCGGCTCAAGTTGGGGTAACAGGTCGTTTTCATGGCTTGATACTATTACGTTCTTGCCGCCGTAGCTTACTGTGCCTATTACTTCCGCGTGATTGGCCTCGCCTAGGACTATTAGTTTGCGGCCTTCGGATATGGCCTTTGTGGCGCGGCGGTGTACGACTTTTACGCAGGGGCAGGTGCGGTCTATATAAGTTATATTGCGGGATTGGAGCTCTTTTTCGATTTCTTTTGTTATGCCGTGGGCACGGATTATTACTGTGGTATCGGTTGTGATTTCGTCTAAGCTGTTTATGATTTTTACGCCTTTTGCTGCCAGGTCATCGGTTAGAGATGTGTTGTGGACTAGCTGGCCTAGGGTTGCTATTTTTTGGTTTGGATTGGATTCTAGTTCTTTGTAGACTGTGTCTACGGCGTGGGCTACTCCGGCGCAGAATCCGGCGGTTTTGGCTACTGTTATTTTCATGGCTGTGATAGCTTTGAGACGTTTTCTACGATTTTGGCCATTACTTCGTCTACTAACTCGGATTTGATTTTTTTGCCTTGGTATTCGTCTACTTGGATGGGCTTACCGAAGTTTATGTGTAGCCGGGAGAAAGGGAGGTATGAGCCTCTTATGCCTACCGGTACCACTGGGGCGTTTGATTTTAGGGCGAATACGGCGACGCCGCCTTTTACGTTGTCAAAGTCTTGGGTGCGGGTGCCTTGGGAAAATATGCCTAGGGCTTTGTTGTCTTTTAGTAGCTGCATTGTGTGGCGGTATGCTTTTAGGTCGTTGCCTTTGCGGTCTACTGGGAACGCGCCTAGCCCGTGTAAGGCTGTGCCTAGTAGGCGGCCTTTGAATAGCTCTTGTTTTGCCATGTAGAAGATTTGCCTTTTGGAGAACATTGCCAGCGCTACCGCGTCTAGGCCGTGGATATGGTTGCTGCATATTATTACCGCGCCGTCTTTTGGGATGTTTTCTTGGCCGGTTACGGTGAAGCGGAAGAATATGCGGCCTATGATTATTGCTATGCGTCGGGCGAATCTATAGAACATTGTTGCCTCCTTGCGGCGTTAATATGTGCTTTTATAGTTGCAACCACTTCGTCTATGGTCATATTGCCTGTGTCAATTATTTTCGCGCCTTTTGCTACTATTAGTGGGCCGTGTTCGCGGTTTTTGTCCCGGTTGTCCCGCTCTATGATTTCTTCGCGGATTTGGTTTATGTCGGCGGGTTGGCCTTTGGCGGCTTGCTCTTTTGCGCGGCGGGTTGCGCGTATGCCTGGGTCTGCGTCTAGGTAGATTTTTACTTGCGCCCAGGGTAGTACATTGCTGCCTATGTCGCGGCCGTCCATTACTACTTGGCCTGTGCTTGCGATTTCTTTTTGCTTGATGTCTAGTTTTTGCCGCACGGCTGGGTATGGGGCGATTTGTGAGGTTGCGTCTGAGATTGCTTGGGTGCGGATTGCGGCTGAGATGTCTTTGCCGTTTAGGAAGACTTGATTTTGGGATAGGGAAACGGATATTTCGGGTAATGTTGCGGTTACTGCTGCTTCATCTTGTAGGTTGATGCCTTTTGTTAGGTTGTATAGTGCGATTGCCCGGTACATTGCACCGGAGTCGATGTAGGTCATGTTAAGGTCATCGGCTACTTTGCGGGCTGTTGTGCTTTTGCCTACGCCTGCGGGGCCGTCTATTGCTACCGCGAAGGCGGCGGGGCTGGGTGGGTGTGATGGGGATGATTGTTGCGCTTGTTGCGGGGTGGCTTGCTGTGGGGAGGTCATGCTTATCACTCTTTCTTGCGCGAATGCGCAGGATTTATTGCGGAGGCTTAGATGTAGGTAAGGGTGAATGGCCAGGTTGAAAGGTTTGGCCAAAATGTCAAGGCCGATGAGAAAGGTTTGTCAGAAATGACACCGCTGACAGCCCTGCTAGGTATCCGGTTGAAAAGGCTATTTGCATATTGTACCCGCCGGTTAGGGCGTCTACGTCTAGTATCTCGCCTGCGAAAAACAGCCCCGGTACTTGTTTGGACATTAGGGTTTTTGGGCTTACTTCTTTTGTGCTTATGCCCCCGGTTGTAATGACAGCTTCTTTATAGCCCGCGTTGCCTGTTGGCCGGATTTCTAGGTGTTTTAGTAGGTGTACTAGGCGTTGTCGCTGGGGCTTTGTTATTGTGTGGACTTTTTTGTCTGGAGGGATTTCGCTTAGGGTGATTATTGTGTTTATTAGGCGTTGGGGCAGTAGGCCTTCTAGGGCGTTGCAGAAATCTTTGTTTTTGTTTACATCGAAGTCTCGTAGTAGGCGGGCGTCTAGTTGGGCTGGGGTTAGACCGGGCTTTAGGTCAATTGAGATTATTGGGTCTGCGTCGGGTTTGCCCGCTAGGTATGCGCTGGCACTTAGGATTAGGGGGCCTGTTATGCCGGTTGGGGTGAATAGCATTTCGCCTAGTTCTTCGAATAGGATTGTGCGGTTGGGCTTGATGCTTAGGGTGCATTTTACGTTTTTTAGGCTTAGGCCTGCAAGGGATGGCAGCCAGGGCTCTTTGGCTTTTAGCGGGACAAGTGATGGGCTGGTTGGGATTATTGTGTGGCCTAGGGCTCTGCCCCAGGTGTAGCCATCGCCGGTTGAGCCGGTTGAGGGGTATGATAGGCCGCCGGTGGCTATTATTAGGGCTTGTGCGGTTGCGGTGTGGGGTTGTGTTGGATTGTGATTGTGAAGGGGGGTGAAGTTGGATTTCTTTTGCCGACAATATATAACCTCGAAGTCATCATTCGTTGTGCTTGCATTGTCTTTGCCTGCTCTTATGTCTTGTACTGTGCAGTTTAACATCACCTTTACGCCTGTGGCTTTAAGATGCGCTTCAAGTGCGTGGTTTATATCATTGGCCTTGTCGGAAACTGGGAAAACTCTGCCACCGCGCTCTGTTTTTAGGGGTACGCCTAGGTTTTCGATGAAGGAGATTAGTGCGGCACTGTCGAGTGCGTGGAAGGCACTGTGCAAGAAGCGAGGGTTGGATATTACCTGGGAAATAAGGCCGGGGATGTCTGTGTCATTGGTTAGATTGCAGCGGCCTTTGCCGGTTATATACAGTTTTTTTCCTAGTTTTTCGTTTTTTTCTAGCAGGGTTACGGATAGGCCTTGGGAGGCGGCGGTGGCTGCGGCCATCATGCCGGCGGGGCCGCCGCCTATTACTATTAGGTCAGTTATTTGGGGGTGTTGGGTCGCTGAGGTATGGCGGGTTGTTAGAGTGTGATTGTTGGCTGGGGTTTGATTTGCTTGATGGGTCATATGGGCTTGGCTGCCGGTTCATTTTCCCCATACCCTGTTTTGAGCGAGCGATTGTCTATTATGCCTGCCAGTTCATCTCTTGTTATGCGGCTTTGGGTGTAGCTATGGAGTGCGTCAATCATCGTAGCCGTGTCGGAAACCGCGGACTCAAATAGTTCTACGAAGCTTTCGTTTCGCTGCATATCTGGCGACCAGGGTGCGCTCCAGCTTGTTTTATCTAAATTGAGGTAGTCTACCCCGTCGGATACTTTCTGTGTGTGGATAAGTGCCGAGATTATTTTTGAGCCCATGGTCAAGCGTTCGAGGGCGCCAAGCAGTGTCTTGCGCTTGCCGGATTTGGATTGCAGGATGTTTGTATTGCTTGCCATTCTGCCCATTGCTTGGTATACGTCCCATGGGTGGATGTTTGCGTTGTATATATCACGGATTGCATCGCTTACTGCTGCTGCCGCGGTGCGGCGTTGGATTTCTTCCGGGGTAATAAGTTCTGCCAGTTTAAAATCCGCTGGTTGTTTGTCCCGTAGGCGACGCAGCATTAGTATGTCTATTGATGTTTCGAAATGGCGATGGCGGGAGGATTCTTTTAGGCCGCTTTCTTTTAGACCGCTTTCTTGGGGTAAGTGGGTCATCCCGTATACATATGAATGGGTGCGTACATCCATCGCGTAATGGGCGAGGGCACCGGCGGTGTACGCAAATAGAAACTTGCGCTTTGAGGGGCTTGCTGTTTCTTTGATTGCATCTGCCATATGCATAAAGAATTGACCTAAGTCTGACTCGTGCATGGTAGACCCAATGCCCCTTATCCGCTTTGTGATAAAACCGGTAGGGTAGTAGAAGAAGATATCGGGCCCCTGGGTCCCCAGGTTAAAGAGCCTGGCGCATGGCGCAATGTAAATGCGAATCTTGTGGTCGATGGCGCGCAGCGCAGACTGGCCGCCTAGGTAATGGGTTATAAGACCTGGCATGTTGTGGCTCCTTTCGGGTGTACGGTTAATAGTGTTTTTTGAGCATTATGCTGATTATACACATATTTTGCTGCAAAGACTAGAATATCGGGCGAAAATCTTGATATTTGTGACGCATATGCTAAATCGTAACACAAAATATGCTACAATACATCAATGTTTAACTAATTTGATGCTGCCGGAGTTGAATAAATAAAATGATAACCCAATTAGACCAGCCATTAATAAACAAAATTGCCGCAGGTGAAGTTGTTGAACGCCCTCTTAGCGTTGTGAAGGAACTACTTGAGAATGCAATAGATGCCGGTGCGTCCACCATTACTGTGGAAATTGCGGACGGGGGGCTTTCTTCTGTTAGGGTGACGGATAATGGGGCGGGTATACCGGCGGATCAGATTCTTCTTGCCTTTGCGCGACATGCTACCAGTAAAATTGCCAGCCTTGACGACCTTTTTGATGTAGGGACTTTGGGGTTTAGGGGCGAGGCACTTTCTAGTATTGCCGCGGTTGCCCAGGTTGAGATGATAACAAGGCCTGCCGGGCAAGTGATGGGTGTGCGTGTGGAAATCCATGGCGGCGAGATGGTAAACAAGCAAGATATTGGTGCCGCGGGGGGTACTACAGTGGTGGTGAAGAATTTATTTTATAATACCCCGGCGCGGCGCAAGTTTCTTAAAAAGCCTGCAAGCGAAGCGGGTTATATCGCAGAATGCTTGCAGAAATTGGCACTTGGCAACCCACGCCTTACGATACGCTACATAAATAATGGGCAGATTGCCTTCCAGACAAATGGCCGCGATTTGAAGACTGCTATACTTGGTATTTATGGGCATGAGACTGCTGCTAAGTTGGTGGGGGTAGATGCTGGTTTGGTTGTGCCCTATGGGGACGCTACCAGAAAGATGATCCTTACCGGCTTTATTGGTAAGCCCGAAATCGCTAGGGGTAACCGCCAGCGGCAAAGTTTCTTTATTAATGGCCGATTAATATCAAGTAAGCTGCTGACCCAGGCCGTGGAAGAGGCTACAAAAACTATGCTTCCCGGTGGTAAGTTTCCGGTATATGTATTAAATCTTGCGCTGCCAAATGATGTTGTTGATGTTAATGTGCATCCTACAAAAATGGATGTGCGATTTGCTGATGAAGCGGCGGTTTATCGTTTTATCATGGGGGCTGTGCGGGAGGGGCTTACGGAGAGTAATTTGATTCCCGAGGCGCGGTTTGGTAGTCGGAGGGAGCGGGAAGCGGAGGCTGCGCTTGAGCAAATGCAGGTTAGTGCGGTAGAGCATCGCCCGCTTGCCCCGCAAGCGAATCAATCAACACAACGCGGAACACAGCGTGTCAATACCTATCGCCCTGGGTCGCCATATTTTACAATGGAGACAAAGCCAGAGTATCCACTTGCTGTGCGAGAGGATAAGCTGGCTTGTGCGACAGAGAAAGACGGGCAGACACCCAATGCCAGCCGTTCGTCGTCAAGCTATGCGCATCCGCATACATTGCCTGCGGATGTAATGCCGCGACATAAGTTACCCCAGCCCCCGCAACCCCAGTCCCGGCCTTCGCAGCCAGTGAGTCCCGAATACGCCATTCCTGCCCATGCCGCACCCGATGTACAGCCTTTTTTTAATGACTACCATGTAATTGGACTAATTTTTGGTACTTATTGGCTGATAACTCAAAAGGATTCTATGTATCTAATAGACCAACACGCCGCCCATGAGCGTGTGCTTTACGAAGAAATACTTGAGACATCCTCCATGGGTGGAGTGCAATCTCAGCAACTGTTGATGCCAACAACCCTTCATCTTACTGGGCTGGAAGTCTCGCTGTTGGTAGATAATCTTGCTCTGTTTTCCCGCTTTGGCTTTGATTTTGCCGGTTTGGATGAGGGCAGCCCAAAGCTAACCGCGGTGCCTTATCTTTTTAAAGGCCCTGCCTCAACCAGCTTTTTTACAGACCTGTTGGATAAAATAAACGACACCGGCTTTTCTAAGGCCGGTGTCTATGCGCATAAAACTGAGTCAATTGCTATGGCAGCCTGTAAGGCCGCGGTAAAAGCGGGTGATAATCTTTCGGAAGCGGAAGCCCGTGCTTTGGTTACTAAGATGCTGTCATTGGAAAACCCTTTTACTTGCCCACATGGCCGCCCTACTATTATTGAAATTACTAGGCAAGAGCTATCGCGGCGGTTTAAACGGGGTTGAGTGCTTGGATGGTTTTGTGCGTTACTTTCTCGGTTGTTACCAAATCATCCACGGTCCCCGTTATAACCTCGTACCCATCCCATCTAACAGCTATTGCCTGATTAGTTCTTAGCGAAATATGCGGCAGCGGGAAGTCTGTACGGTTGGGCGTGCCGGGTTTGCAGTGAACGGTGAAATAGGCGTTTATTAAGCCTAGCCCGACAAAATCCATTGGGCTGGTTTCTGGAAGGCCGTCCACGTTAAAGTTTGCCATTGCAAGCATACTTCCCGCGCTCATTCCAATGTATACTTTGTTGGCATATACATATTCTTTTATGATTTTGTCAAAGCCTGCTTCCCTTACGCGCCTTGCAAGATAGGGCGTGTTTCCGCCTGTAAAATAGACGACATCGAATGCCATTACATCCTGTATTGTTAGCGAGCCGTCTATATCGTGTGTAGTGATATTGTTTGGATGAACGCCCAGCTGAAATAACTCGGCCTGTAGCCTGTTTGTAATTTCCTCGGCTTTTGCCTTGACTTGCATTGCGGCTGTTGGGATAAACAAAATCTTTGCCTCGGCGAAAGGCTTATTTAGCATTTTTGCAAAGTGTTGTATTAGTTCGGTCAGTGGCTTGTCTAACTCATTGTCGTAGAAAAAGCCAGCGTCTGTTAGCAGCATATTAGACCATATTTGTTTCTTTGTTGAGCTCATTTTGCGCCGCCTCTCCAAACTGCCTCGTCATTCAATTTACACGGTGTGTTCCTAGCTGATTTCATATGCAATTAGTTTCACTTGCCTTCGGGCGCGGGCGCGTTGCCGTAGGTGGCACCGGGGCCGTGCTTGCGGAAGTAGTGTTTGTCTTGCAGCACTTTTTTAATCTGTGGCTGCTCTGGGGATAGGCTGCGGGTTAGCCAGGCCATTTTTGCGCATTCTTCTAGTACGGCGGCGTTGTGCACCGCGTCCATTGGGGAGGTGCCCCAGGTGAAGGGGCCGTGGTTGTTTACAAGTACGCCGGGGACTTCGTTTGGGCAGATTTTAGCGGCTTCGAAGGTGTCTGTGATTATAATGCCGGTTTCAAGTTCGTAATCACCTTCGATTGCGCGGCTTGTTAGGACTTTGGTGCATGGGATGGGGCCGTGGAAATAGTCTGCGTGGGTGGTGCCGAATGGCAAAATGCTTTGGCCTGCCTGGGCAAAGGCCGTTGCATAGGTGGAATGGGTATGCACAACCCCGGCTATATCCGGGAATTCTTTGTATAGGCGCAGGTGGGTTTTAAGGTCGGAGGAGGGTTTGTAATCGCCTTCTACTACATTGCCTTCCATGTCTACTATTACCATATTTTCCGGGGTGAGTTTTTTGTATTCTACGCCGCTTGGCTTGATTACAACCAGGCCTTTTTCCCGGTCTATTCCGCTTACATTGCCCCATGTGAAGATTACTAGGTTTAGGGTTTGCAATTCTAGGTTGGCTTTGCATACGGCTTTGCGTAGTGATTTTAGCAAAAGAGCACCTTCTTTCTTGAAAAAATTTATAGCGATTTCCTTTGAAACGCTTATATAAAGGGGCGCGGCCTCATTCGTATATAGTCAATCATTGTGGTGACTATGGTATGAGAGTCGCGCCCTTTGGTTTGTGGTTGAATGCAGTGTTCATAATAGGCAATGCCAAGTTAGCGTGGGGCGGCGTCGCGTTTTGTGAACATTGCTTGCGCTTAGTTAAATGGGTTTTCGCCGCAGTAGAGCACGTTTGCGGGTTGGTTGTAGGCAACATCTTTTACGCCTAGCATTTTCATTATGCTAAACAGTGCCTTGCCTACATGACCAAAGCCTAGGCCTGCGTGGTGTGGGTAGCGTTTGCCTACTAGTACATGACGGTAGAATCGTGCCATTTCCGGTACGGCAATGATGCCTATCCCGCCGAAGGAACATGGGTCTACGTCCAGGGTCTCTGCGTGGGCGATATAGGAACGTAGTTCGCAATCGGCTGTGGATTGGATTCTGAATAGGGTTACTTGACTGGGCTTTATTTGGCCTTCTAGGGTGCCACGGGTTATGTCTGGATCTTTCTTTGGGTCTTCCAGTAGACGGTTCATGATTAGTTGGTACTTCATTTCGCCTTGTTTTAGGTGGCAAATTGGTGTGTTGCCACAGTGGAAGCCCATGAATAGGTCGTTGGCCTTGTAATTGCCGATTATTTTCTTGTTCTTTTCTACCAGGTCATATGGGACTGTATTGTTGATATCTAGGAGGGTTGCGGGTAGGTCTGTTGTGATTTGCAGCAGGTATTCTGTTAGCGCGCCGTAGATATCGGTTTCGCAGGATACTGGGATGCCGCGGGATGCTAGGCGAGAGTTTACATAGCATGGCACCATACCAAACTGGGTTTGGAAGGCCGGCCAGCATTTGTTTGCGAAAATGAAGTATTCGCTTGCGCCTTTGTTGGCCTCGGCCCAGTCTAGGAGGGTGATTTCAAGTTGGGCTAGGCGTGTTAGAACGCCTGGTTGCTTGTTGCCTTTGCCCAGTTCTTTTTCCATGTCGGCGACTACGTCTTTGATGCGGGGGTCTTTTTCGTTGGCGGTGTATTTTGCATATAGGTCTAGTTCGCTGTTTTCTTGGATTTCTACGCCTAGGTCAAACAGTGGCTTAATTGGCGCGTTGCAGGCTAAGAAGTCGAATGGCCTTGGGCCGAAGGTGAATATTTTTAGCTTGCCTAGGGCGATAATTGCCTTTGCTACCGGCATAAATTCGCCAATCATTTGGGCAACTTCTTCTGCTGTGCCAACTGGGTATTCTGGGATATAGGCGTTTACTTTGCGTAGGCCTAGGTTATATGAGGCGTTGAGCATACCACAGTATGCATCGCCACGGCCTTGGACTAGGTTTTCGCCTGTTTCTTCGGCGGCGGCGGCAAACATTACTGGGCCTGTGAACTTTTGGGCCAGCATGGTTTCGGGGCCTTCTGGGCCGAAGTTGCCTAGGTATACTACTAGGGCGTTGCAGCCATTCTTTTGAAGCTGGGCCAGTGCTTCCATTGCGTGGTTTTCGTTTTCCACGATTGTTGTGATTTCTGTCAAGGGGACATTTGCGGCTTTTGCCGCCGCTACTACGGCTTTGCGCCGCTTTTCTGACAATGTGCTTGGGAAACAGTCGCGGCTAACGGCTACTATTCCCATTTTTACTTTGGGCATGTTTGTCATTGGATTGCTCCTTTTTTAGGTAGTTGTTACTCCGTACCGCAATTAGATGTTGTTGCCTTGCTGAAAATATGCAACGCCTCAAGCATTTTTCAGCAAGGCTTACAACATCTTATGAGGAACGGTAGTATGAAAAAGGCGTGTTCCCGTATAATTGCGGAAGCACGCCTTCTCAGTTTTAAGGCATATAGTTTGCATAAATATGCTCAACCCACGCGCTCATGTTTTCGGCGACGAATGCCCAGTCTATTTGCTGCTGGGGTAGGTTGCTTATCATTTCGCCAAAGCTGCTTACGTCTTCGCGGGCGTTGGGGTTTGCTGGTAGGGAATCGAAGCGCATTTGCCAGTCTTCTTGCACCTCGGCACTGCCGAACCAGTCTATAAAACGCTGGGCTTCTTCATATTGTTGGCTGCCGTTTACTAGGGCGATGCCTTCGACTACGAAGGGTAGGCCGACAGCGGGTACTGGGAATCCGGCATTTACGCCGTGTACGCGCTCGTTGGTGGTGACAATTGAATGGAACATCTGCCCCATTAAGATGGGGGAGTCTTCGTTTGCCATGTCTGCAAAAAGGGAAGTGCCAGCGGTGTTGGGAATGCCATAGCGGAAAAATGCCGCGATATTTGCCCAGCCTTCTTCGGATACGCCTAGATGCCCGGCGTCATCTCTATAGCGGTATAGAATGCCTGCGAGTACCATTTGGGTGGTGCCGCCGCCTAGGCTTGGCTCGAAACGATATGTGCCATGGAAGGTAGGGTTTTGCCATAGGTCATGCCAGTCAGAAGGGCCCTCGGGTACTTGGTTGCGGTCGTAGGTTAGCATAATTGCCTGGATTACTAAAGCGTGATAATAGCCCCTTGGGTGGTTTAGCCCGGCGGGGATTTCTTGTGCCCATGATGGGGCATAGGGTGTGATTACATCGTTTGTGATTAGATTATGCCAGAGGAAGGCGTTTAGGCCGAAGACTACGTCGGCTTGGGGATTGCCGCTTTCGTTTATTAGTCGCTGGGTGAGATCCCCGCCGCCTTGGCCATGGGTTTGTATGTTAAAACCGGCGAACTCTGCGGCTTCGTTTAGCCAGGTTAGACGTTCTTCGTCGAAGGAGTTTGAGTAGATAGTGATTGGGACGCCGGTGCCTATTGTGTCTGCCGCCTGGGGCGCGGCTAAGGCGTCGGAGATTGCGTCCTGTACGCTGTCACAGGCTGCTAGGGTGAAAAATAGTGCTAATAGCAGCAACGCGCTAAGTAATTTTTTCATGGGGGACTCCTTTATGTTGGCATATATGGGCATGTTAAGCGCAGGCATTTTGCCTGTATTTTGTTGATGTTTGGGACGATTGTATCATGCTGTTGCTTTAATTGTCTATAAACGAAATCGCTGTAGGTTTCTTATTTTGTCCAGTCCACAAACTTTAAGCCTGTAATATTCTTAAAATCATCCGTATTGTTCGTCACAAGGGTATAGTTATTATGCATACAGAATGCCGCAATCTGAATGTCGTTCTCCCCAACGGTTAGACGCTTGTTGTAGAGTTCGGCGTAAACCTTTGCATCAAGAGCATAGACCATATACAGACCTCTTTCTAATCGGCTAGTCCGTGGGGTTCACGCATTGGCTGACGAACGATAAACTCAGGCAAAGGGTCATTTTTTGCCAGCTGGCGAGCTTGACGTAATTGGTTCAACCACTCTTGTCTGGTGGTTTTATCCTTGGTTGCTGGGCATGTGGGCGTAGATTGAGGAATAACACTCTCAATAACAAGTACCGCATGAGCATAAACTGGAAGTTTTGCTCCGTCAGTTGGGGTAAACCGCCCACTATCTATATAACCTTTAACAGCTAGCATAATCTCCCTACTTTCATTATATTTCTTTGTTACAGCTGTATTTTATCATGTAATACAGCCTTGCGCTATATGGCTATCAAGGTGAAGATGATGCACTAATAGAGATAAAAAAACGCCTATCCGTGCAAGGGCTGTGATTGCGCATTTGTACGGGTAGGCGGTTTTTACAGAGGGATGTTTCTTCTCAGTTTAGGTGGTGCCTATACCGGATTATTTGCGAATCATGTATAGGCGATGAAGTGCCCGGGTACATATTAAGTACAGCATCTTGCGGCCGAAATTGCCTTCGAAAACAGGCTGGTTGTATTCCGGACAGATTATGGCATCAAACTCCAGGCCTTTGGCGTAGGGCAGCGCCATTACCATTGTGCCGGTGGTGAAGCTTGCATTGGTGCTTGCTATTAGTTTTAGTTGCTGGGTTGGGTGGGTTAGAGTTTTGTCAGTGGGGCTTGATTCTGCGGAAACGGGTGCTGTAAGGGTATCAGTATCAGCGGAATGGGGCTGTGTTTGGGGTTGCGTTGCCAGCATTTCGTCGTGGAAGCGTCTTGCTTCCCTTGCTGTGGATAGCAGTATGCCTACGGTTTTGTATTCCTTTGGCAAAGTGGCGAGGATTTCCCATGTTGTGCTGGCTGGGTTGCTGCTTTGGATAATTGCTGGTTCTTTGCCGCTGCGTTTGTATAAGGAGGCTTCGACGGGGCTGTTATTGATAGATGCGCTATTGATAGGTGTGTTATTGATGAATGTCGTACTATCGTCGGCTTTTGCGCTGTCACTAGCGTATGCGCCACTATCCGCGTCAATGTTGCCCGCTGATTCATCGTCATTGCTGGCACCCGCGGACAGTACACTCGCGGCAAACCGGCTGATTTCGTATGTGGAACGATAGCTGGTGGTTAGCGGTACTACTTGCGCACGTGGATATTCGGTGGCTAGTGTATCTTTGGAGTGGATGTTTATGCTGGGGTATAGGGCTTGGTTAACATCGGCAAGCACCGTAAAGTGGCTTGTGGCAAATAGGCGTCGCAGGATGCGGTGCTGTAGGGTAGAGATATCTTGGGCTTCGTCGATTAGTATGTGCATGACTTGCTTATCTTGAGGGATGCGGCCAGTTAGGGTGTCGATATACATAAGCATTAGCGCGTCCTCAAAGAAGAGTTTTTCTTGGGCTAGGGCTTCTTTTGCGAGGCTGATTGGTAGGCTGTTTGTGCCGGTTTCACGGCGGCGTTTTTTGCCCCAGCTTGTTAGGACACGTTCGTAGATGCGCTTTGCCCTTGGCATTAGGCGGCCCTTGAAGTCCGCAATTACTATGCTTTTTTCTTCTTCATATAGGCGTCTTGCTTCGCCTCTGCTGAAATTGTCGTCGTGTAGTACATTAAAAAATTCTGTGATTGCCCGTTCGTTTTTTTGGAAGTATTCGTCGTAGCGTTGGTTTATATAGGCCATTACCCTTGCGGTTTTGGATGCGAGGGTACCGGCTTGGGTGCGATCCGCATATAGGGAAACTAGACGGGCGGTGTCGCAAAGTATGTCCCGATTAAAGCGTACCGGGTCAAAGGATGGGGCGTAGTTTGCTATATAGTCTTCCAGGTATGCGATAAATTCGTGAGAATATTTTTCGGTTATCCAGTTGCGGCGCGGATCTGATGGCGGGGCGGCGGATAGATATTCTATTTGCTGGTATTGGTCGTGAAATGCCCTCCTGCCTGGGAGGTATGATTCCATTAGGCCTACAAAGTCTAGGGTTTCTACATCTTCTTCGCCTAGGTCTGGGATTATGCCTTCGATGTAGGACGCGAAAATTGGGCTTGGGGAGAAAATGCGTACCTTGGCAGAGGATAGGGTGTCACGGTGGCGGTATAGCAGGTATGCAAGCCTATGAAGGCCGACGGAGGTTTTGCCGCTGCCTGCCGGGCCGAAAACTAGGATGTCTTTAGATTCGTTTCGGATTGCGGCGTTTTGCTCTTTTTGTATTGAGTGGATGATTGTTTTGATTCTTGCATCGGAGACTTTTGTCAGCTCTAGCCTTAGGATATCGTCCTCTACTGCTAGGTCAGAATCGAAGAAGTATACAAGCTCGCCTTTTTCTATTTGGAACTGGCGTTTTAGGGTGATTTCGCCTTGAATTGGGGGTAGAGCACCTCTTAATCCTCCACCGGGTTTTGTATCGCTGATTTTTATGTCTTCGGGAATAGAAAAAGACGCGCTACCTACCCCGTAGTCATAGTACAGGGATGAGATGGGCGCACGCCAATCGTATACATGGTATTCGTGGGTGTTTTCGTCAAGGAGGGAATGCCTGCCGATGTAGATTTCTTCTTTTTCGTAGCCGTCTTCTGTGAAGTCTATACGGGCGAAGTATGGCGCGTTTAAGAGCCGCTGTAGATGAAGGAGTTGCTTGCTGGTTTCGCTATAGGCTTGCTCTTGTTGGGCTACTTCTGTTGCGAACATGGTTAATAGAACCACGTCGTCAAAGTCGCGGATCACACCTGTTGCCCGGGACATACTGCGGCGGGTTTCTACTACGGTTTCCCGGCGGGATTTTAGGCCGTCGGCTACTTTGTTGATTTGGTCTAGTACGCGATTGCGGGTGGTTGTTAGTTTTTTTATCTCTTTTGGGTCTTGTGTTTGTGGGTCTTGCATTTTGGTTGCTCCTTGCTTTCCTACTTTTTGTGCTTATTTACTAAGCCTTCCGCGGTTGACATGCTTCCATTTCGAATTCATGCCTCCTTTACCAAACTTTAGGGGTTAGCTGATTAGCTGACATTTGGCGTCATTGTGGTGTCATTTGCATCATAGGATTTGCACGCATTTTCTATAACGCGCTAAACTCGGCCTGCACTTTAGCAAGCATTGCCGTGAACTTTTCAAGTTTTTCTCTTTCTTCGGCTATTAGGTTTTCGGGGGCTTTGGCCATGAAGCCTTGGTTGTTTAGCTTGCCTTCTACCCTGGCTACTTCTTGTTGCAGCTTTTTAAGTTCCTTGGTTAGGCGGGCTTTTTCTTTGTCGATGTCTACATCCAGGGGGACGTAGATGTTGGCGTTGGAGATTGCGGCGAAGACTATGTCGCGGTTGGTGGCGGTTTGGCCTTGAGTGTGGCCTTTATCGACGTCTTCTGTGGCTTGTACGTCACTTGCATTGCCCTTGTTGTTAGAAGTTGAGATATCCACTGCCTGTGCGTTTGCCAAAAAGGCCAGGATATGTTTGCTTTCTGTGAATAACGCTTCTGCTGTGGCGTCTGTTGGCTGGACTGTTACGTTGATTTTTTGTGAGGGGGGCACTTGTTTTTCGGCGCGGATATTTCTTATTGCCCGGACGGCTTCTTTTATTGATTCTATTGCTTTTTCGGCGGCTGGGTTGGCTTGGGCTTCGTTGTATGTTGGCCAGGGTGAAAGCATTATGGTTTCGTCTTTTGTTTGTGCGGGCGAGAAGGCCTTTTCTTGAATGGCAAGGTATAGGTCTTCTGTGATGAATGGGGTCATTGGATGCAGCAGTTTTAGGGCTTGCATCAGTACGGTGCATAGGGTGTGCTGGGCAGCACGGCGGGAGGCGTCGTTGGATGTGACATTTGTGTGTTTTTGTGCGCCGCCTTTGGTGTCATCGTTGGGGTTGGCGGAGGTGGATTGTGGGGTTTCCTGGGTCTTGCCATATAGCCGTGGTTTTACCATTTCTACATACCAGTCGCAAAACTCGTCCCAGATGAAGTCTACTATTTTTTGTGTGGCATGGCCTATGTCGTGGGAGTCGATTTTTGTGGTGATTTCTTGGGTTAGGTCGTTTATGCGGGATAGTATCCAGCGGTCTTCGGTTTGTAGGGCGTCGGCTTGACCGGCTTCTGGGGTTGGCATGATTACCGGCTCGTCGATGTTCATTAGCACGAAGCGGGTTGCATTCCATAGTTTGTTCATAAAGTTACGGGAAAATTCTACCCTGTCCATGTGGAAGCGGCAGTCGTTTTCTGGGGAGTTGCTTGCGAAGGTTAGGCGAAGGACGTCTGCGCCGTATTTTTCTATTACTTCCAGTGGGTCTATGCCATTGCCTAGGGATTTGGACATTTTTATGCCGTTTTCGTCTAGGACTGTGCCGTTTATATACACGTGGGTGAAGGGCATGTTATCCATGAATTTGTAGCCCATAAACATCATGCGCACTACCCAGAAAAAGATAATACCTTTATCCGTTACCAGCACATTTGTGGGGTAGAAATAGTCAAGCTCTGGGGTTTTTTTGGGCCAGCCTAGGGTGGAGAATGGCCATAGTGCTGATGAAAACCAGGTGTCAAGAGTGTCTTCGTCTTGGGTTAGGCTTGTGCTTCCGCAGGTGGCGCAGGCTTCTGGGGCAGTTTTTGCTACGGTTATATGGCCATCTGGGCAGTAATATGCCGGGATACGATGCCCCCACCAGATTTGGCGGGAGATGCACCAGTCTTTGATAATGTTTAGCCAGTGCTCGTATACCTTGCCGTGGCGTTCTTTGTTAAATTTTAGCTTGCCTGTGGTGTAGGCCTCTAGGGCTGGCTTCGCCAGTTCATCCATTTTTAGGAACCATTGGAGTTTTACCAGGGGCTCTACTATTACTTTGCAGCGGTCGTGGGTGCCTTTGGCGTGGGTTATTGTTTCGGTTTTAATGTATAGGCCTCGGGCGGTCATGTCTTCTATGATTTTTTTGCGGGCGTCTTCACGGGGTAGCCCCGCGTAGGTGCCGCCCGCGGTGTTGATTGTGCCGTCGTCGTTCATTATATTTACTATGGGAAGCTTGTGTCGCTGGCCGATTTCCCAGTCGTTTGGGTCGTGGGCCGGGGTGATTTTTACCGCGCCTGTGCCGAAGGTGGGGTCTACATATGAGTCTGCTATTATTGGGATTTTGCGTCCTATTGTTGGGACTATTGCGTACTTGCCTATAAGCTCCCTGTAGCGTTCGTCTTCTGGGTGGACGGCAATTGCCATGTCCCCTAGCATTGTTTCGGGCCTTGTGGTTGCAAAGGAGATAAACAGCCCGCTTTCCGCTAGGCCGTCGAGGATTGGGTACATAAAGTGATAGAGCTTACCCTCGCCGTCTTCATGCTCTACTTCCGCGTCGGAAATGGTGGTCTGGCATTTTACGCACCAGTTAATCAGCCGCTCGCCCCGGTAGATTTTGCCTTCGGCATTTAGGCGGATAAAGGCCTCTAGTACGGCGTCGGATAGGCCTTCGTCCATGGTGAATCGCTCTCTTTCCCAGTCGCAGGAAGAGCCTAGTTTTTTTAGCTGTTTTACTATTGTGCCGCCGTATTCTTTTTTCCAGTCCCATACTCTGTCCAGGAATTTGTCCCGGCCGAGGTCATCCTTGGTTATGCCTTCTTTGGCCATGGCCTTAACCACCTGCACCTCGGTTGAGATTGCGGCATGGTCTGTGCCGGGTAGCCATAGGGCTTCGTAGCCTTGCATACGCTTTGTGCGGATTAGTATGTCCTGGATTGTGTTGTTTAAGGCGTGGCCTACATGTAGTTTATCTGTTATGTTTGGTGGGGGGATCATTATTGTGTATGGCTTTTTATCTGGAT
>Ga0123355_10001077_pt1 | contig 37715 bp, 32 predicted proteins | sample TergutEmb28metaG_3_FD_89872 | JGI IMG/M metagenome (GOLD analysis project Ga0123355, IMG submission 89872) | Embiratermes neotenicus P1 segment gut microbial communities from Petit-Saut dam, French Guiana - Emb289 P1 | ecosystem: Host-associated > Arthropoda: Insects > Digestive system > Gut ...
ACTTTAATAATCGCACTGAGGAAGCAATGGGTAGCGCATTGGATGTTTGGACAGCGTTTAGAGAGGGTGTGTTTAAGAATAGCAATCCTTGGTTGGGCTATTTGATGATGCTAGAGGACTGTAGTTCTTCTTCTGCACCAGTTTCTGTACGCTCACCCCATTTTAACGTAATGAAAGAGTTTGAGGACTCGTCCTATATAAAGAGATATGAGATTTTTTGTAATAAACTTATTTTGGAACGTCAATACAATGCTACCTGTTTGATAACATCACAAAGGAGCGATTCGCAAACAGGTGATTTTAATATCCCTGATGAAAATCTTTCATTTGATAAATTTTTGATTTCCATGCTATCTTCCGTGTTTGCATATCGTGCTACGAAAGGCAAGGTGTAGCCATATGCAAACAGTACACAGACTTTTCCATGCGGATTCTCGAAACATGGATTTCATTGAAGACAGTAGCGTACACCTAGTTGTAACCTCTCCACCATATTGGAATCTTAAAAAATATGAAGATGGTGTAAATCAACTTGGTGTAATTGGTGATTACGATGACTTTGTTAAGGAACTTGAAAAAGTATGGAAAGAATGCTACCGGATTTTAGTTCCTGGTGGACGCATTGTATGCGTTGTAGGAGATGTCTGCCTTGCGAGAAGAAAATATGGTAGACACATGGTAATGCCTCTGCATTCAGATATTGCGATATCTTGTAGGAGAGTAGGTTTTGATAATCTCAATCCAATTCTATGGCATAAAATCTCCAACGCTTCATTTGAAGCAAATAACAAAACATCTTTTTTGGGAAAGCCATATGAGCCAAATGCTATTATCAAAAACGATATTGAGTATATACTGATGCAACGAAAACCTGGTGGATATCGAAAACCGACCACTCTACAACGAGAGAAAAGCATGATTGACAAAAATGATTACGATGAATGGTTCAAGCAAATTTGGAATCATGGGGGTGCGTCAACTAAAAATCATCCTGCGCCGTTCCCTGCTGAAATTGCCAATAGACTGATAAGAATGTTTTCATTTTATGGTGATATAGTTGTTGACCCCTTTTGCGGGAGTGGCACGACTATGATTGCTGCATCGGACTGTGAACGACACAGTATTGGGGTAGAAGTTGAGGAAAAGTATTGCAAAATGATTGTTGAGCGCATGACCCGCTTGGATTTCATTACCTCACACTTTTTTTCCTACTTTTCTAATGGTCAAGAAATTACTGCGTAATTTTTGTGGTTTCTGTCTTCCATCGTCAAATTTTATTCTATGCGTAAATCTCGCACACGTTGTCCAACTTCGTTATTCATATCAATGTCTCCGTCAAATAAAACAGGGATACCAATTACACTCACGAGTATAATTGGTATCCCTGTTTATTAATGGATTTTCGCTTGAGTTATAGTTAGTTACTAACTAAGCCTGGAACGCACTGATTCCGAATATTGTTGCAAGATAAATTGTTCCCTAAATCCCTGTACGCGGGGTATGTAGGCGGTAGTTTCTGCAAAAGGCGGCACGCCCCCATGCCTTCTGACATTGCCCGGGCCGGCATTATATGCAGCCAAAGCCAAAGTCTCATCTCCATCAAAAAGGTCAAGCATTTGCCTTAAATACCGTGCGCCACCATGGATATTCTGCACAATATCAAAAGGGTCATCTACTCCAAGGTAAGCGGCTGTAGCGGGCATTAACTGCATAAGACCCATTGCTCCAGCACTTGAGACTGTGTCGGGTCGGAAATTGCTCTCAGTACGCATTACTGCCTTAATAAGATTAGGGTCTAAATTGTACTGTTGCGCCGCAGACACGATTGTGTTTAATATTTCTTGCTTCTGTGGGTCGTCGCTTCGGGTATTTTCCACGAACATTCTAAGCGCGTTGTCAAAAGAAGAGGCAGAAAAAGAAGAAGTACTTTGAGTTCTTCCTGCGGTAACGGTGGATGCTTCCTCTCTTGGAGTATCAACCAATGGTATGTTGGTATCACTCCAAGTTTGTGATGATTGAATCGGTGGGCGTTGTTGTTGCGGTTGCGGCAATGTGGGAAGTTGAGACATAATGCCGCTTAGTATTTCATTGTACAAATTTACGGGGTTTAGCATAATTACCTCCAGTCTAAGGCTCGTCCTCTCAGCGTCTTCTCAGTGAGTCTGGCCTTCCGATAAGAATATTATATATGATTCTTTCCTTGGACGCAAACAGCAGAAAATGAATAACTACAAGCTTTAGTATTGGTTTTTTATCCCTTTTCAAGTTTTTGTAATAGTGGCATTACTATTTTAAGTAGACAACTAGTAAGCAACCCCGTTGCTATACTCCAAATAATCAAAATTGGAAAATAATACACCAATGCAGGAGTTGCCGTTACAATGATTGCAATAAGAAGTTGTCCCAAATTATGAGCGCAAGCCCCAGATATGCTAATAGCCGCATAAGAGAATTGCTTCTTTTTGAAGTTGGATAATAAAATAATAATCGCAATGGAAAGCATTCCACCGCAAAAACTTAAAAGTCCTGCCATGGCTCCCCGCGTCAATAGCACAAATAGGGATTTAGTGGCATTAAGAGCAATAGCGTGAGTACGCCCAACTGAAAATACACAGTACATAATCACAATATTAGCAAGACCAGGTTTAACGTTAGGGGGCAAAAGAGCCACAAACATATACTCTAAAGTAGTAAGAACGACAATTATACCCAGCATAATCCCAAGCAAAGCAATTTTTTTAGTAGGCAATTATATCACCCCATAGAACGAAAATCATGATTGATTTTTCCAAACAAATCAATCAAAACCGGGTCAAAATGCGTTCCCTTGCCATTGATAATGATTTTGACTGCTTCCTCATGGGAAATTTCCCGCTTATATGGACGGAGAGAAACTAGCGCGTCGTAAACATCTGCAATTGCCATAATTCGCCCTAATAATGGAATTTCTAAACCTTTCAAGCCATAAGGATAGCCTTCTCCATTCCATTTTTCATGGTGCGATACAGCAAAAATCCTTGCATACTCCAAAAAATCGCTTCTAGCATTATCCTCCTTGATTTTCCAAATGATTTTCTCACCAAAAGTCGTATGTAGTTTCATTTCTTCAAATTCTTGCTTGGTGAGTTTCCCTTGTTTTAACAGAATTGAATCTTTTACGGCGATTTTTCCCACATCATGCAATTGACATGATTGCAAAAGAAGTTCTTCATCATATAAAAAGATTTCATTTTCGTACAAGCCCGACCTCTTCATTTCATCAATCAGAACTTTTATATATCCTTGAGTCCTGCAAATATGATTGCCAGTGGTGGTATCTCGATATTCTACCAATTCCGCCATAGTTTTCAAAATCGAATTTTTAAGTTCGATAATCGTTTTGACTTTTTCCTGCACAAGTTTTTCCAAGTTGTTCTTTTGTGATACCACCAACAAATGAAGTTCAATGCGTTTGAGTAACAAAGGTGCTGAAAAAGGCTTAGAAATATAATCAATTGCTCCCAATGCAAGCCCTTCAAGTTCAGTTGCATCACTATTTAAGGCTGTAAGGAAAATAACGGGAATCTCGGAAGTTGCGATATCACTTTTCAATTTTTTCAAAATTTCGTAACCATTCATTTCTGGCATTTTAACATCTAGCAGAATCAAATCGGGGATTCGTTTTTCCAACATCTTAAATAATCGCGCGCCTGAATTGATTGTAAGTACATTATATATTCCCTCAAGCGCGGTTCTGCCTGCTAATAGATTGGTGTCTTTGTCATCAACGATAAAAATAGTTTCACGCAAATCGTTGTTCATAATAACCCCCTTGATTTTAGAACTGTTTGAATAAGTTCTGTAGCTTCTTCAAAATCACTATGGAGTAAATAAGTATCAATATCACTCAAAAGCTTTGCGGTTTGTTTCGATAAACTGTTTTGATTCCGTAATGTTTTCAAAGAATTGTTAGCAATTTCATAATTATAGTTTTCGCAGGCCTCAGAAATTATCAATAACTGCTCCCGTAAGTAATCTAAGTCTTCATCTGCGTAATCAGGTTTTTCTTTTGGAGTAATCCGCGTAATAACTTCCTGCAAACTTGCCAAAAATTGCGGCATGTTGTTTTGTATGGATTTGTAATCCATATCTCCGCCAGCGTGTTCCAGTACATATGCCTCTTGCGAAAGTTTGGATTCGCCAATATTTGATAATGCACTTTTAATCGCATGAGCTTGAATAATAAAACGCTCTATATTGCACCAATCTTGTTGATTAACAATTGATTCCATTATATGAGCAGATTCTTGGGCATCTCTTAAAAATGATTCTGCTAACTGCTCACTAATGACTCGCGGCAACTCTGTAGAATCCCCAAATTGCTCTTGGGCTTCCACCAATACTTCTTTGGGTTGTTTATCACGAATATAGCGTACTAAATAAGCGTTAAATTGTCTAAAATCAATGGGTTTGGAAACAAAACCTGAAAAACCATTGTTTGCAAATAATTCTGCTGTACCTTTAACAGCATTTGCAGTTAATGCTACAATTGGCTGGTCATATCCCAATTTCCTTATTTTTTTGGTGGCTTCAATACCATCCATTTCGGGCATCATATGATCCATAAAAATAATGTCGTAAACCTTACCCGATTCGATTTTTTTAATCGCCGCAAATCCGCTTTCAGCTGTTTCTACATTAATTCTATACGGAAACAGCATCTCCTTTGCAACATATAAGTTAGACTCTACATCGTCCACCACTAGCACTCGTCCATAAGGCATAGGTTCTTTGGTAAAGCCAACCACACGCTTCAAATATTTTTGGGAGAACTGCAAATTTTGCAAGCTGTCTATTGACTCTTTATCTAAAACATTGTTTCCCTCGCGTTTTTGCGGAATGACTACTGTTATTGTACTGCCCTTGCCCGGCGTACTTTCGACTGCTACTTTCCCCTCCATCATTTCAATCAAATGATAAATAATTGTCATTCCCAGACCTGAGCCCTCAACGGCGCGATTATTTTGAAAATTAAAACGCGTAAATTCAGTTGTAAACAACTTGTCAACTTGTTCTTTATTCATACCATGCCCAGTATCTTTGATGCAGAAAGATAGCGATATTTCATCATTTTTGATAGGATGGTGGCTCGCTTTTATAGTCAATGCCACGGAGCCATCATCGGTGTATTTGAACGCATTAGATAGCAAATTATTCAAAATTTGCTTAATTCGCATTTCATCACCAATTAAGTACGCGGGCAAATTTTCATCTATATTAAGCTTAAATTCAATTCTTTTGCTTCCCTTGTGCATTAAATTCAATTGAACGGTATCTACAACTAAACTTGCTACTTCATAAATCGCAGGTACAATTTCCATTTTACCTGCTTCTGCTTTGGAAAGGTCAAGTATGTCATTGATAATTGTTAATAACAGCTTTGACGAACTATATATACGCAACAATGCTTCCTCAGTTTCTGGAGAATGTCCATTTTTTTGCAATTGAAGTTCGGTGATACCCAAAACAGAGTTCATGGGGGTGCGTAGTTCATGGCTCATACGCGCCAAAAAGCGTGTTTTAGCGCGATTCTCTTCTTCAGCGGCTTCTCGCCGTTTTTCCTCACGCAGATCACGAATATAACAGGCAAATACATCGTTTCTATGGTAACTCACTGGAATAATAATTGATTCACAAGGTATAATTTCTCCATGAAAAGTAATATGGTCAATCTCAAAATGATGATTGCCATTGGCTAAAGCTATGTTGCAAACATTATTTATGGTTTGCCTTATTTGTTCTTCATTTCCTTTGTATCCAAGGAAAGTATGGTAGGAATATTTGACAAGGTATTGTCGAGCAACACAAGTATCAAGCCCTAGTTTATCACAGCTAGTACATTCAAATTGGCAGACTTCAGTTTCAAAGTTTTCAATCTGTCCAAAAGAACCATTCTCTCCTTTTACAAACATTTCCAAGGCGGTTTGGTTGCACCATATAGCCTTACCGCTGGAATCAAGCATATAACAGGCTATTGGTAATGTTTCCATCAAAAGGGCGGCTTTTTCTTCTGCTGCCCATGCCTTTGCCATAGCTGTTTTAACGGGGCGCAAATCATTTGTATATGCAATAACCATATTTTTTCCTTGACGATTAAAACGTACAAGAGTAATTTCCGCAGGCAATTCTTCTCCGCCTGTGGTTACATGCATCCATTCAGACCAAGCAAAACCATTATCAAAAGCTTCATCCAAGAATTGGACGGCTCTTTTTTCCGTAAGTGTTCCACAAGGCTGATATTTAGGAGATAAATCATAAAAATGTTTTACAAACTCCTCTTTATTAGAAAGCCCAAACATCCTCATAGACTGTTGATTTGTACTTACCATATTGTAACTATCGTCCCATATACTCATTACCAAAGGTGTGGAGTTAAGAATGATTTCGTTCATTTCGTTGGCTTCACGCTCGTTTTGCATAGCTGCTTTTACTTCACGCAAATCATTAACATATGTAACCACCATGTCTTCGCCATGTTGATTAAAATATACAAGGGTTATTTCTGTAGGCAACGGTTCACCTGCTTTGGTAAGATACAACCACTCAAACCAGATGCGTCCATTTTTACGCGCCTCATCAAACAGTTTAATCATTTTTTCCTTTGTAGATGTTCCACAAGGCTGATACTCAGGCACAAGTTCGTCAAAGTTAGTTATAAATTCTTCTTTATGAGAAAGCCCAAACATTTCTACTGCTTGTTGATTGATATGCGAACATCTTAAATTCTTGTCCCACAAACTCATCACAAAAGGTGCAGAATCAAGAAGTAATTGATTTAATCTTTGTGCTTCACGCTCACTTTGCACTACTGCTTCAAATTCTTTCGTGCGTTCACTAACTAATTTCTCCAATTTCCGCCTTTTGTTAATTTGTATAGCAATTAACGCAACCAAGAGTACACAAAAAAACAGAGCTATCGTACCAATTCCCCCTAAAGACTCAAAGTGCATAAAGGTAAATACTCCCATAACTTGCCTCCATTCCTAAATTCCTGATTTCGTCATAATTACATCATATAAGTAATATACCGAAATAATATTAATTAGGCAAGTATACAACAAGCCGAATAACAAGTCATGAAAAAAACAGATTAATGACACAATGAAGAAAGCTGTGTCATCAATCTGTTTTTCATATCATCAAAACCTATCAAAACTAATACTTACTCACCAGTACTACTATTAAGGTAAGCTTCTTGTTCTGGGGTAAGTGTATCCATACCCAAGCCCATCGCTTTAACTTTCATAACTGCAATCTCGTGGTCAACTTCATCTGGTATATTATACAATCCTGGTGCCAAACCTTTGCCATTTTTTGAAAGATAACGGCAACCCATAGCTTGAATCGCAAAACTCAAGTCCATAATATCAGCGGGATGACCATTACCTGCTACTATATTTACTAGTTTACCGTCGGCCAGTACGTTAATCACGCGTCCATCAGCAAGTTTGTAGCCATCAATAAATGGCTTTCTGTCTGTTACAGATACCGACATTGCTTTCAAATCAGGCTTGCTGAATTCTACATCGAAATGACCAGCATTGGCCAACAAAACATCATGTTTCATTACTTCATAATGCCGCTTGGTAATAACATCCTTGTTTCCAGTGACAGTAAGGAATACATCGCCTTCTTTGGCTGCATCGTCCATTTTCATTACTTCATGTCCGTCCATTGCAGCTTCCAATGCGCGGAAAGGATTAACCTCAGTTACGATTACACGCGCTCCAAGACCTTTTGCACGCATAGCAGTACCTTTTCCGCACCAGCCATAACCAGCAATAACAACTACCTTACCTGTTAACATAAGGTTAGTGGTATACATAATGGCATCCCAAGTCGATTGACCTGTACCATGCACATTATCAAAAAGGTATTTGCAATGTGCATCATTAACTGCCATCATTGGAAATAACAAAGAGCCTTCTTTTACCCGCGCTTTAAGACGATGGATACCTGTGGTTGTTTCTTCACAGCCGCCAATCAAGTCATTTGCATATTCCTTGCATTCTCCTTGTAGCAAATGAACTAAATCGCCGCCATCATCAATAATAATATGAGGGCAAATTGATAATGTTTGCTTCAAATGACCCCAATATTCTTCCTCTGTTGCATTATGCCATGCGAAAACATCCACGCCCATAGCATCCAATCCAGCACATATATCGTCTTTGGTTGACAGCGTGTTGGAACCTGTTACAGCAATTTGCGCTCCACCTGCACGCATTACTAAAGCCAAATAAGCAGTTTTAGCTTCCAAGTGAACCGAAACAGCAACCCTCATGCCCGCAAATGGCTGTTCTGCAATAAATCTTTCTTCAATTTGTTTAAGTACGGGCATAAACTCCTTTACCCACTCAATCTTTTTAATGCCAGCCGCCGCTAATGAAGGGTCTTTTATAACACTTCTGCTAATCCGTGGAACGTTTTCTAATGCACTCATTGCCCACCTGTCCTTTCAGGATTTACTTGCTGATTATTTTGCCTGTACATTTTATAACACTTGCAACTGCATCGTAGACTGTATGACCCGTAAGGGAATCGAACCCTTATCTCAGCCGTGAAAGGGCCGTGTCTTAGCCGTTTGACCAACGGGCCTTAGAAGATGTCTGATCAGGCTCTTAAGCAAAAAGACAATGTGGCCGCTTACGCGTTGCCACATTGCTTACAAACCATTTTTTTATCATCGCCAATGGTTTTTTCCCATAAAATTTTCACACCAGTACGGTTACATGCTGGACAAGTCCCGCGCCAGTTTGGGGTGGATTTGACTCCCCTGCCACGCTTTGGTTTAGGCATAGGTACACTTCCTTCCTGCAAATCTTCTGCAACATTCTAAAACATCTAAGAAGTTCGGATGAATACATCAAACACATCCTGCAAAATAGATACACGCGTCCCACAGGAGTCGAACCTGCGACCTTTCGGTCCGGAGCCGAACGCTCTATCCTCTGAGCTAGGGACGCATGGATTAACGGAAGCAGTATACACCTTCTTCAGAAAAAAGGCAAGCGTGGCATTTGACGAAAATTATAAAAAATTGTCGAATAACAAAAAATAACAAATAAATGGAGTACTACCGGCGACGAAAACTATGTATCCTGCCAGCTTCGTCCCGGCTTTCTAAGGTTAGTATATTGGAAGCAATGGAATAAACCCATATTTCGTGCCGCGCCTCACCGCGGGGCGTTCCTATGCCGCGGTCTATATACAATACATTAAATTCATCCGAACTCCAAATGAATGTTTCAAAATTACCTGGTTGACCTCTTGTACCTGTACCATCTCTATTGAAAGTGTACACCCAAGTGTATACGCCATCCCATTGCCAATTGCCATAAATCCATGAATTTACGGCTCTAAAATACGCAATAGTCGATACTAAGACTACAACTACAGTTATAGCGATTGCTACGGGACGTTTTCTTAAAAAATCCATTACTGATTAGCCCCTTCCGTTTGAAAACTATTTTCCCTAAAATCCCTTTCTGCCAAACCTTCTTGCTTCAAAATATTTTCCAATACATCTATATCTGTAGCCAAGTCCAAGGCCGTACTGGAAAAAAGTGTGTCTAATTGATTTTGATAAGCGTTTCTAAGTGTTTCCAATGTATCTTCAATCTTCTTCATGGTTTCAGAAATATTGCCACCTGTTACGCCCTGACTTTCCATATAGTGATAATTATCTACCAGTTTAGCTGTGGTAGGAAGATAGTGGTTCAAAAAACGATTTCCAGAAGAAACCAACTCGGGTTGTCTCCTTATTTTGTCAATTATTTTTACGCATGTATCAATAATTTCCTCTACTTTTTGTACTACACTTTCATTTTTTATTTCGCTTTTTACCGTGAATACACCTTTTAACAACTCTATTCCCTTGTCTGTAATGGCATCAACTTCAGGATTGCCACTTGTTTCAATTATTCGTGATTTACCAGTTTTTGCTTGTGAACTAGTGGTGTCCGTTTGTGAACTATCAGTGGCCATTTGCGGGCTATTTGTGTTTGTTTGTGAGTTATTTGTGTCCATATTACCATTGTTATGAGGCACTAGATTTGGTTGCTGCGAGCTTATTGGCTGCTGTATGGACTTTACATAACCTTTTGGTTTTCTGACAATCAGATAAGCAATCCCTGTTGGAATAGCGCATATAATAAGCATTGCAATCATATAAACAAGAAAACCATCCTCAGCCATACTTCCTCTAGCTGTAATTTCAGACCAGTTCATTATCCCCCATGAAATGGCAAAAGTATAGATATGAGCTACTGGCTTTGACTCTGTTTTCTGAGGCATTATTACACTTCCTTCCTAAAGATAAATAATTCAAATCAGGCAACAGTAAAACCAAATTCCTTACAAAAAATTTACCGCTGTCAACCTGCAATTATTATGCCTTATTTTTGGGGTTACGTCAAACACTTACTGAATTATTTAGAACAAAACTATACTCCGAGAGCAAAAACATTTGCTCTCGGGTATAGACGCGTAATATGGCACTCTATTGAAGATGAATCAAAAATGAATTGACGACAAATGGCATAAAATCAGGGTACAGAAAATTTTTACAGCGTTTTTTGAATATTTACAGCTATAGAGGTATTGCTTTTATGAAAAATGTGTGTTATCATTCACATCAGTTCGTGGGAGGGTTCCCGAGTGGCCAAAGGGGGCAGACTGTAAATCTGTTAGCTGTGCTTTCAGAGGTTCAAATCCTCTTCCTCCCATATAGTATGATAAAAAATCCCCCTGTTTGTATATGCAAACAGGGGGATTTTTTAGTGCTTTAGGAATAGGCGAAAAAATTTGGAAAGTTATTCATTCCTTAATATTATCGTGTTAGGATGCTAGTAAAAACGGATTGTCAAATCGGAACTGTGAAAGCCATTGGGTATGCAAATTCTTCTGGATAGCAATCTCGGCAGCCAATATTCCAAGTTCTGCGGATTCAATCACAAATGGTGTTACCAAACCAGCTTGGTAATTTAATTGTGCAACATCTCGACGTTCAACTGCTTGCGCTAGACCAATTTGCAAAGATTCATAAGTCTGTTGCAACATACGTATCGTATTATATTGGTTGCGAATACCAGTTTCCAATGTACGAATAAGTTCGTCGCGTTCTCTTACCGCTTGGTCGTGGGCGCGTTGTGCCTGTGTACGTGCCGGGGTATCTTGGTTAACCGTATCATTTAGCACAGCACGGGCGCGGTTTAGAGTAACCTCTCTCTGCCTTAGATTTGGCGGCATTTGGCGTTGACGAGTAGTAATATCCCGAATATGCTGATTCAAATCTGTTGGAAGTGGATTTATAATCATTTCATAATCTATATAGAAGTAATGATCCATTGACAACTGTAAAAGCCGACGCAAGCTGTTCCATTCGGTTTCTAAGCTAACACGTTGGGTGGATAGTCCGGCTTCACGTTGTTGCAAGTTCATTTCGGCTGTACGCAAATCACTTTCACTTCCTAAGCCGCTGTTAAGCCGCAATTGTGCAATATTAACATTATTTTCGTATTGGATTATATTGGCCTCAGCCAAATAAATATCTAACTCAAGGTTTCTAATAGTCACCAATATTGCAAGCAACTGCATTTCTACACCAACACGAGTCATTGTCCTTCCATACTGCATGGTATGGATAACGGCATTCAAATCTGCAATTTGACGTAACAATGCGGCTTCTTCTGGCGGGGTTATGGTTCCTGCAAAACGCCGCAATTCTAAGAGATTACGCAAAGCATCACGTTGTTCTGTAAGATTTTCCAAACGGTCTTCCAAGTCAACCAGCGCGGACGAATTTGCTAAGGCCATTTGCATTGCCCTATCAAAACGAATTTGTTGAGGTTGTGGCCTTTGCACCTCTTCTGCAATTTGTTCTTCCACCTGTGCTTCTTGTTCCACCTGTTCTTCCACTTGTGCTTCTTGTGCATAAACGGGTACTGCCGTCCCTATCCCTACAGCAAATACCGCTGCAACAAGTGTTAAATACCATTTTTTCATACTTATTACCTCCCTCGTAAACATTGCTAAAACAAATAAATACCATCTTATATTATACGACTTTCCCGCTATATTTCTTCATTGCACGAATATCTTCGCCGTAGAATTCTGTTAATTTGTAGTGGCCTAGAAATCTCGAAACAATACGGTCAGAATAATGCACCTCAAGCTCAGATGGTTGTAAGTTTGTGGATACCACTGTGGGTTTCCTTGCCAAAATCCGCTGATTAATTATATTAAATAGTGCCGCGCTAGTTACCACAGTGTCAAATTCTGTCCCCAAATCATCCAGAATCAATAAATCCACATCTGTTACTGCATCTACTGTTTCATTAGGTTCTTCCAAGGAATCACGATGAAAGCGGTAATCCTCTATGACTTTGAAAATTTGCGGAGCAGTTACATATAGCACTGTTCGTCCTTTGTCCAACAAATCTTTTGCAATGCAATTGCATAAGAATGTTTTACCCATTCCTGTACTACCGTAAAACAGTAGATTTTGGAATATGTTGCCGAAGTTCAATACAAAGTTCATAGATGTTTGAAAAATAATCTGCATATTGCGGCGCGGTGAAACACTTTCATCCTGCATAGCCTCGTCGCTATAATATCGGAAATCAAATGTATCAAAATTTTCTTCTGCCAAAAGCCCACGTAAATTAGACAAATCGTAATATTTGTCAATTATCTTCTGCTTCAAACAATTGCAACGCTCGGCACTTACAGTTTTTTCGTGATTGTTGTTATTGGCTTGAACATATCCTGTATCTGCACAAAGATTACAACGGTAGATGTCAGTGAAATAATCCTCTGGCACACCATTTTCATGCAATAACTGCCATTTTTCTGCCTTCAGTTCATTATGATGTTCACGCAGACTTTCCAATAGTGCTTTATGGTTTTCAACAGGCTGAAAGAGTAGCTGTTTTGCCGAGTTGACTCCCGATTCCTTTAGCCTTTCATCAATTTCACGTACACGAGGTACACATTTGTATACCTCAGCACGGCGTTCGCGTAGCAATGTTGCAGCTCTATCGCGGTCAGCCTCATATGTACGCATAATTTCCTTAAAAGCCACCTTGTAACTATTCATTGGCCACATCTCCAAGCTCTCTAATAAGTATTTCGCGTTCCAATTGCTTGATTTGTGCATAATCACGCTCTCGTGGCTTAAAATTGGCAAAGCGGTTGCGGCGTTGTTGTCTTGGAGCCTTGTTTCCTATTGGTAAAAGTGCCTCTCTTCTCTCATTAGCGGCGTTTTTGAACTTTTCTGCATCAATTTCAACAGCCTCAAGGGTGCGAATGTCCTCATTATTCCAACGCGTCATAATTTTATCTATATAGGCAAGTTTTGATTTTCCGGCATAAGGTTCTGCTTTTTCGCAAGCGGCCAATACCAATTCTAAGGACATGCCATATTCTTTAGTCCACTTATCTATATGCTTACGCTGGGTGGACGTTGGAATATCGCCTGGATTTCCCAATGAAGCCATAATATCACGGAATTCCTTTGAAAAAGTAGCTGTATAAGCTTCAGCCGCTTCTAAAGATTTTATATTCCTATCAGCCCAATCTAAAGCAACTTTCTCCATATAACGTAGGTCATGGTGTCCGCCCTCGGCGCAATAGGATAGCAAATATACAACCACATCTACAGGAAGGCGTAGCCAATCATAAAAGCCAAAAAGAATATTCAAGTCATGGTATGTAAGCATTTTGACTAAAGCTTTTTCGGCATGTCGAAAAAGCCGGGCTATTTCTGGGCTTTGCTGACGATACAAGGCCAACTCTTCTACTGTGTACTGCGGTCTTACAGAACGTGAAATAATGGGCTGGAAGTCGTGTAATGGTATAGCGTTTGCTAATGCAGGCAAAGAAATTTGTTCATGTGGGGTTATTTTATTTGCCTCATTTACTACATATACTTCATTTGTATCATTCATATCATTTTCATTATCAATGGCTTTAGCTATTTCTTTTGAGATTTCGTTTGGAATTGTAGTTTGGCTCATAGCTTCACTTATAGTCTCATTTACAGTCTCATTTATAGCTTTATTGGCAAACTCTCCAATGGACACCGCTTCATTAATAACTTCATTAACAATAACCTCATTAACAACCTCATAAATGGGTTCATCAACAATTCCAACAGCAACTTCTTTTGCCACTACTTCTCTTGTTATTATTGGTTCTGTATTTTCTGCTTTTACTTGAGGAACTTCTTTTGTAGTAACAGTTGGTTCTGCCTCTTGTGGTTCTCCAGCCATAGGAGTGAAAGAAATAGAAGCCAGTTCATCACCTTGAATTTCCAACTGAACCAATCCGGCAGACTCCCAATATCGCCACGCGTCCAATACCTCCGACTTACGTAAACGAAAGGTTTCAGCTATTGATAAAGTAGACAAGACCTGCCCGTCTGGTTGACAGTGGCGTAGCCCATAAATGTAAATTAAGGCATATACTGGTGTGCAATTTGCCAAATAACGGTCGATAAAGGCGCAAGAAAGCGGCACCGACGCATGTTGTATCATGCGCAAGCGAATAGATGGCATCATTATTTTCCCCCCTGCTGGTTTAATGTTGACTTACTGTGTATCATTCCCCGGAAACATTCCGCAGGGGACTTCCATATTATCTTACACCATTTTCGTTAGCTTGGATAGAAAAACTTATACACAGAATTGAGCTAAGGCTGTGTATAACTCTGTGGATAACTCCTGTTACAAAACATTTTTCTGCATAAAAAATGGCTTCAAATGGAAGCATGAAGACCTGATTTTCTGCATAGACTGTTATACTATCAGAGGCTTTAGGGTGTGTTGCCACTAACGAAAATATATCTTTGCGACTGATTATTCCTTTTAATGGTAAAACGCTTTGATAAACTAGAATCTTATGTTAATACAGACAATTGCCGTGTTTTTTCACCTGGCAATGGGTCTTGGATGACAATTTGTATAATTTCATCTCCATTTTTGCCGTATTTTATTACAGTCATATAAAAAATTCCACGAAGCAACTCAAAAAAATTGACTTGTCCTTGTGATATATTACCTGTGTACAGGCATAGGATAAATAGATATAATAACTGGGGCGAACAAATATAACAAAGGTTTGACTTAGTGTGAATTTCTGAAAAATTTAGTAATAAAGCCCAAAAAATATAGGGCAGAGTAAAAATGCAAAAATGTTTGACATATTGAGCGGTGAAAACATATTCCAACACTGTTGCCAAATACGCAATAATATTGTTGCGTGGCTTACATGCTTGAAGATGTTTTCGCCGTTCAGTATAGTTATAGTGTCATCGTGGGGCAGAAAGAAGGGGGGCCGCATGAAGATTTTTTTGGAACGGACAATTGCACAAGAAGCTCTTGATGAAATACGCTGTAATCACTGCGGACGCCAGCTAAAGAGGAATCATTTTGGTTACTTTGAAGATTATTTATCAGTGAGTAAAACTTGGGGGTATGGGCCACCTGTAGATGGCGAAACTCATGCCTTCGATTTATGTTATGATTGTTATACTCATATTATCGCTAGTTTCCAGATACCACCAAGGGTTGATGTGGGTATTCATGAATTGGCGCAGTAGAACGCGTCGTTTTGAATCATCTAATGTTGCAAATTAACTGAGTTAAAGAATTAACAAAAGTTAGAAAAGTTAATCGGGTAGAGGGGGTGACTAACCCCCGTTCTCCCAATTGCATTGCGAATGTAGTAAACTAAAAATCTTTACAAAATAACAAATCAATCTCCAAAAGCTGTTTCAGGCATTAATGCTTGCGACAGCTTTTTTTTTGTAAAATATCAAATCCCAGCAATTTCTCTAAATTCAACCTCAGTTAAAATGCGAATACCGAGTTCTTCAGCCTTTGTTTTCTTGCTTCCAGCCTTATCACCAATAATAACGTAATTTGTCTTTTTGGATACGCTATTGCTGGCCTTTGCACCAAGAGCCTTTATCTGCTCATTTATTGAATCACGTGTAAATGTTTCAAAGGAGCCTGTTGCAACTACTATCTTTCCAGAGAATGGATTATCACTGACTTCTGTTGGAAGTGGTGGTATCTCAAAGGTCAATAATTCTGATATTCGGTTCCATTGTTTCAGATTGCTTTCGTGCTGGAACCATTTGTGGATATTAAGATTTGTTGTATCTCCAAAATCTTGCAATGTTGTAAAATCAAATTCACTTGTTGCCGCGTTTTTTATGTTTTCAAGGTTATAATCAAAAGCCTTGCATAATATTGCACTTGCGTGCCGGCCAAGGTTAGGAATATCCATAGAAATAATGAATTTTTCCATTGTTGTTGTGCGACTTTCTTCAATAGCCTTAATAAGTCTGTCAAAAGCTTTTTTCCCGAAACCTTCCATACTTGTAATTATATTTTCATTACCTTGTAGGTCATATATATCGGCCTTTTCATTAAGTAACTCAGCTTCTATAAATTTTCTAAGAGCGGCAGTTGATAACCCACTAATATCCATTGCCTTTCTGCTAACAAAATGTTCAAACTGTCTTAATTTGCGGTCAAAGCAATTTTTGTTTTCGCAGAATAAGGCTGGCTCCCCGTCCTCATTGGGAATAGTAACAAGGGTTGCTTTGCAACAAGGGCATTCTTCAGGAATTATTGGTGCTGAATTCAAAATTTGTGGACTTTCTATATCAATATTCGCTTCTATATGCGGAATAATCATATTTCTCTTGCTAACCATAACTCTATCACCTAGTTTCAGGTTTAGTCCTTCAATAAATTTTACATTATGAAGTGAAGCACGAGAAACCTCAGTTCCATCCAATTCAACTGTATCAAAAATGGCAACAGGTGAAAGCTCGCCGGAGCGGGTTACATTCCACTCTACACAGCGTAATATAGTTTCTGCCGCCTCATCCTCAAATTTAAGCGCGAGTCCGTCTTTATAATGGTGTCCGGTACGTCCAAGAGATTTCGAGTACTCTACATCATCGTAAGTCACAACAAGGCCATCAATTGGTACACCCGTTTCCTTTGCATAAGTCTGCAAATCTTTTATCACAGGCATGATACTATCATCTTCTTTGTTATCATCCTCTGTTAAAAAAGTCTGAAAAACCCAAAAATGAACAACATCAAATCCACTGTTTTGTAAATAACGCAACATTGCTACTTTGCTGTTGGTATCAACCGCAATTATCTCAGTAGCATGACCGTCAAGAGCCTCCACACCTTCCAAGCTCTTTCCATCTAATACTCCAAATGCCCCAAATCGAATGCGTCTCTTTGCACATTCTCCAGCATCAAGTTGTCGAACTGAACCAGCCGCAAGATTACGGGCGTTTTTATATGCCTTTCCATCCTTACCAATGATTGTAGTCTGTAAATGCTTAAAATCTTCATCTAAGATATATGCCTCACCTACGATTGAAAGATAACCCTTGTGAGGTATTTTCAGCGGCACATTTGAAAATACACGGGCATTATGGGTTATATCTTCGCCCTTATGCCCATCACCGCGTGTGGAGGCTCTAAAGAGTTCACCATTGTTGTACTCTAGTTTTACGGTTAATCCGTCGATTTTAAGCATAAAAAGTGCTACATGATTATCAATAAATTTGTTTACATCACCTATATCTTTAGTCTTATCCAAAGACAGTAATGGAATTTCATGTTGAACCGCCGCCAAAGAACTTACAACTGGTGCCCCAACGCTCTGTGTTGGAGAATTTGACAGTAGTAGGCCAGTTTCAGCCTCCAGTGCGGCTAGTTTGTCAAACAACTTGTCGTATTCGGCATCTGTGATTATGGGGGCATTTTCGTTGTAATAAAGATGACGATGGTGATTAAGGCTTTCAACCAAACTACGAACTTCCGTCATTTTTAGAGATAAAGTCATTTGTATTTCTCCTTTTAATTTGGAATTTATAATCAGACATTCCTAAGGAATAAAACAAAAACCCGCCGAAACTCTCATCTCGACGGGTCAAACTTCTTAGGTCATTACAAATGCGGCAATTGCAATCGAATGTAAAACAGAAGCCGCAATCACAAAAAGATGAAAAATAGAGTGCATATATTTTTTGCGGCGACCAAGTGCATAAAACAACACACCAACGGTATAAAGTAAGCCGCCAATCAATATTAGCACGAAAAACGGGACACCTAACACCTCTATTAGTGGATTGATTCTAAATACAATCATCCAACCCATTCCTAGATAGCATATTATAGAAAAAACCATAAAACGGCGCACATTGATAGCATTAAGCACAATCCCTAATACTGCTAATCCCCACACTATCCCAAATAATACCCAGGCATCTACTGGATACGCTTCTCTAAAACCTGTAAGCAATATAGGCGTGTAAGTTCCTGCAATCAATACAAAAATAGTACAATGGTCAAAAATACGGAAAACCCGTTTCGGCAAACCTATATTTAATCCATGATAAATACTTGACATGGTAAACAATAGTATTACCGAAAATCCATATACCAATCCACTGGCTATGCCCCACGTATTTTGATTATATGCCGCCAAAATCACGCAAAAGAGCAAAGCCACTAACCCTAACCCACCACCTACTATGTGGGTAATCATGTTAAAACGTTCTTCGTTACGGGTGTACATAGGCTGCATAGTAGCAGTCATGTTAAATCTCTCCCTTTTCACCCCACTGCTTGGCGAACTCCATGACCTCGGCATAAGTTGGGCTTTGTGCATTACGAACATAGAAGCCCGATGTACATACACCCAAAGCAAGAGCATTAAGTGGGTCTAATCCCATACCCTGACCCAAACAGAACCCAGCGTTAAAGTTATCTCCTGCCCCAGTGGTCAATTTAGGTTTAGCACAGAAGGGGCCGTCAACTCTGTAATACTCGCCGCCAATACAACAGCAGGCTTCTTTAACAGGATGTACAACTAAACAGTAAATCCCCAAATGTTTATATGTCTCCATTACTGCCTGACGCATACGTTCATCTTGAGAGGCACCTTCAGGCAATTTTACACCAAATACATCTGCAATAGCAAATAATTCCTTTTCGTTAAGCCCTAGAATAGCACGGAATTTTTCTTCAAACTTGCCGATTTGCTTCATTGCCCCGAGTATATCTTCCTTTGTACGTTTTTCAGGGTCGGCTAAATCGAAAAATGCAAGTGGCTTAACATCCCGCGCAGACAACAATGGGAAAACCTCATCAATTAACCCTTGCCAAATCTGACCCATATAAGGAACCATAGTCCAGTTTTCCATACCAAACAAATCACATTTGTCAATCATAGCCGCAATTTCTTTTGGGCTTCCTACAATTTCCTTAAAACGTTCCCATGTGATTTCGTTGAGTACCGTAATTTTCCCCATCAATAACTTGCCGTCTTCAAATTCAAGTGCATCAGTTTGGCCAGGGTCACTTATACTATAAACTTTTTCAGCTTTGCTAGCCATATCTTCAAAAACAGGGTGAATACTAGGTCGCCCCACGGCACCAATATAAGTCAGTTTTACACCATAAGATAGCAAAGCATTAGAAAGTATAGGGCCGTTGCCGCCCAACTTTACTTGGACAGGAACCCTCTCAATATTTGTACTCAAGCCCGCCGCACGGGTAATACGCTCACCCAAAGCTGCCAACGTAGGGATTCGAGTGAATGTTTCAAAATCCAGTCTTTGGTCAACTAGATGGATGATTTCATCAACAAATCCGTCCAATCCAATAATCATGGACAAATCCTTCCCTTTACCAGTGTCCAGCGCGTTTACTAGGCTTTGCAATTGTTCTTTCATAACAGGAAGCTCCTTTAGCAAAAATTATAAAATTCTAATCGTTTTCTATACTCGCGAACGCAAATATTTTTGCTCTCGGGTATATCTCATTAAGTGTTAATTTCCATCAAGAAAATAGTCTCTTGAATGAGGTATTATTGTTGTAAAAACCGTCTGTGCGGCTGATTTCCCCTTGTACAGCTTTTGCTACTGCTTCAAGGTATGCAATAAACGCCTCCACAGCATTTTCCAGTTCCTTGTCATGCAAAGTAGGCATGGAGGAAACGGAAGCTTTTGAACGTACTAGGAGTTCGCCGGTTTTTTCGGCATCGGCCAGTACAAACCGAACATAATCAAGAGGAATGCTAAAATTTTTATTGACCTCAACTACCAGCCCCTGCAAGGCTTCTTCATCAAGTGCCTCTTTATTTTCTACCCTCTTAATCTTTGCCACAAAATCATAAATCATTATTCATCACCGATTTTTTTATTTGTCTTGTTTTACCTGTTTTTTGCCCATTCCTAAGGCTATCTTGTCAAAAAAGTCAAAAAGTCAAAAAAGTCAAAAAAGTCGAAAAAATAAAAATGCCCTATCTATGCCGAATTACATCAATCATACCCTGCTTCAAGTTATACAAATGCTGTGATAGGTCTACAGGGTAGAGCTGAGGTTTTGTTAAACGCTTATGTTCATCCCAAAGTGTTTCACGTTCTTTTGCTGCTTCTTCCCGGATATCCATTACCTTGCGCGGTTTGTAAACACATTTACCATTGAGAAAAACAGGCTCAAGAAGTTCACGTACAAAATACGCACCCGGTTTTAATGTCATCCGCTTCCAAGGAGCCAAGGGGTCAAATAGTGTGACTTCTTTTTGCCCGTTTACCACTTCATCTGCAAGGGTAATTAAATCGGCTTTGACCTTGCCCGTTTCAGTATCATACAAGCGATAGACTTTCTTTTCACCAGGGTTTGTAACTTTCGCTGGATTCTCTGAAAGCTTCATCTTTGGAACCCACGCGCCTATTTCGTCTGTTACTGCCGCTAGTTTGTATACGCCTCCAAAGGCCGGATAGCTCCTGGAAGTAATCAGATGTGTACCAACGCCCCAAGCATTTATTTGCGCACCCTGTGCTTTCAAATCTGCAATAAGGTATTCGTCCAAATCGCTTGAAGCACTAATTATGGCATCATGAAATCCAGCCTTCGATAAGCGTTTACGTGCCTGTTTTGACAGATATGCCAAATCCCCGCTATCCAGTCGGATTCCATAACGTTTTAACTGAATACCTTTCTCCTGCATTTCCTGAAAAACAGTAATTGCATTGGGAAGCCCAGAATTCAAAGTATCGTAAGTATCAACCAGTAAAATGCAATCATTCGGATATAACGATGAATAACGGCGAAAAGCATCAAGTTCGCTATCATGACTCATTACCCAGCTATGGGCGTGGGTTCCTTGCACCGGAATATCAAATTGCTTGCCTGCAAGTACATTGCTGGTACCATGGCAACCGCCTATCATAGCGGCACGTGCGCCGTATACCCCAGCATCCGGCCCTTGTGCGCGGCGCAAGCCGAATTCCAGTACAATATCGTTTTGCGCCGCCCATACCACGCGCGCCGCCTTAGTAGCAATAAGGCTCTGGTGATTTATGATATTAAGAAGGGCAGTTTCAATCAACTGGGCTTCCATAATCGGGGCTTTGACTCGCAAAAGCGGCTCATTAGGGAAAACAACGGTACCTTCGGGAATGGCATAAATCTCACCAGTAAAAGAGAATCCCTTTAGGTAATCCAAAAAATCTATGCGAAAATTTCCGGTATCACGTAGATATGCCGCATCATCTTCTGTAAACCTCAAGTTACAGATATAATCTACTGCTTGCTCCAGACCTGCTACAACTGCGTACCCACTCTGATTAGGATTTTCGCGGTAAAACAAGTCAAATATTGCAAATTGTTGCCTACGTCCAGCCTTTTCGGCACAGTAATAAGCTTGCATCATAGTAAGTTCATAAAAATCAGTAAGCAGTGTCAAATTAGAGCCATTCATATCATCAAAACCTATCCTTAGGAATGTCTGAAAAATAACTTCCCAAATTTTTCTCCCATTCCTTAATCTTATTAGAGCTGTTACCTTTTTGCAACAGCCCTAATTGATTAGGGCAACATGCCCTATACATTTCTTTCGTAACATAGACCACCGCCTTTGTCCTAGGCCATAAACCAGGTTTTTTAGGCATTAAAACGCTGGTTCAAAATCATCGTCAGTTGGGTTTTGGGAATCCAAAGCACCATAGGGGAAACAGGCTCGCATTTCTTCCCCGGTTATTTTTTCCTTCTTCAAAAGAAGTTCTGCGACACTATGCATCACATCCAAATGCTGTGTAAGGATGCGTAACGCTTCATTATAAGCATCTTCAACTATACGCTTGATTTCGTTGTCAATCATAGAGGCGGCTTGTTCGCCATAATTGCGAGTATGGGCAAAATCGCGCCCCAAAAATACTTCATTATTGTCATTGCCAAACTGTATCGGGCCTATAACATCACTCATACCAAATTTTACAACCATGTCGCGGGCAGTACTAGTAGCACTTTCAATATCGCTAACCGCACCTACCGTGATTTCCTTGAAAATAATCGCTTCGGCGGCTCGGCCTCCCAATGACATTGTAATGAGTTGCTCAAGATATGTTTTGGTACGCAAAGTGGTTTCACGGTCTTCGTTAGGAAGGGAAGCAGCATATCCGGCGGCTCGACCAGTTGGAATAATGGAAACGATATTAGGCGAATCAATTTCAGATAGCATCTGCATTAGAATTGCGTGTCCGGCTTCATGATAAGCCACAATGCGCAAATTCTTTTTGCTGGTGACGCGGCTCTTCTTTTCAGTACCAAATGACACTTTTATATAGGCGGCACGCATGGATTCATTGTCAATAGCTTTTTTATTTGCGCGAGCCGCAAGAATGGCGGCCTCATTAAGCAAACTTTCTAAGAAAGCAGGGGTAAACCCTGGTGTTGATTGCGCAACTTTTTTCAAATCCACATCGGGTGCTAATTTCTTTTTGCGGGCATGGACTTCCAATACAGCTTCACGCCCTTTTACATCAGGAGGTTCAACAGAAACTCGACGGTCAAAACGTCCGGGACGCAATAATGCAGGGTCTAAAATATCTGGTCTATTGGTTGCCGCCATAACTATAACTCCAGAATTTGTGCCAAAACCATCCATTTCAACAAGCAATTGATTAAGGGTTTGTTCTCTTTCGTCATGGCCACCACCTAGACCGGCACCACGTCGTCGCCCAACAGCATCAATTTCATCAATAAAAACAATACTTGCTGAACTTCTTTTGGCCTGTTCAAATAAATCTCTTACACGAGAAGCACCCACACCTACAAACATTTCCACGAAATCAGAACCGGAAATACTATAAAATGGCACATCTGCTTCCCCGGCTACGGCCTTGGCAAGATATGTTTTGCCGGTTCCTGGTGGACCTACCAATAGTACACCACGCGGAATACGCGCTCCAATATCCATATATTTACGCGGAGATTTTAGAAAGTCTACAATTTCCATTAGTTCGGTTTTTTCTTCTTCCAGTCCAGCAACTTCTTCAAAGGTTATTTTATCTTTGTTATCAGTGACACGTGCTTTGCTTTTACCAAATGACATCATACGTCCACCGCCACCACCTGCGGCCTGCATATGACGCATGATAATTATAAGCATAATAGCTGTCAGCCCTAAAAACAAAAGCGTAGGCAACAACTGAATAAGCCAGTTGGGACGTGGAACGGGCATAGATTCAAAATCAAATTGCCCCGCATCCAAATACTGATGTGCCAACTGCATAAAAGCTTGAGCACTTGGAATGTTTATTTCATGCACACGGTCGTCTGAATGCAGAATAATTTGAGCGCGGGCACTGTCGCCCACCTCAGACTCCCGTACAAATTCGACCCTTCTTACATTGCCACTACGTAAATCGTTTACCATGTCTGCATAAGTATAAATAATTACTTCTTGCGGGGGCGGCGTTGTCATATTCATAATCGCCACAACTGATAGTATGGAAATAAAAATAAGTATCATAACCCCGAAATTTTTTGAATATTTATTCAAAGTCTAATCCTCCGATATATTTAGCAAACCGATATAAGGTAGATTCCTATATCGTTGCGCATAATCCAGCCCATAGCCAATTACAAACTGGTCTGGTATGTTAAACCCTACATAATCGGCCTTTTCGCTTAACACAACTCGTCTATCTGGCTTGTCCAATAATACACACGTTTTGAGGGATGCCACGCCCTTTTGTAAAAAATGTTGCCTAAGAAAAGACAATGTATGCCCCGTATCCAAAATATCTTCAACTAACAATACATGTTTTCCTTCCACATCCAAGTCCACATCTTTAGTTATTCTCACCTTTCCAGAAGAAGTTGTACCATCGCCATAACTGGACGAGCCAATAAAATCGAATAGTACATTGCCTTGCAACTTGCGCGCTAAATCTGTCATAAATACAACAGCTCCTTTTAGCACGCATACCATTATAAATGATTCACCCGCATAATCCGCAGAAATGGTTGCCCCCAACTCAGCAACCCTTTCGCGGATAGCCTCCTCTGAAATAAGTATACTCACTGTTTCTCTCATAAGCGTAGCTCCTTATTCTCTTTGTTAGGGCGTGTTACTACTAACGAAAATACATCTTTAGTAGCAACATACCCTGTTAGACCTCTTTTGTCAGAAGAAGTCTATTTTGTCAACCTGTCAATTGATACTGCCAGCATGTTACAACCAGGTTCTGGCTGAAATGCGGCATTTATGCGTTGGCTACTGTCCATGACCCAAAGAATATTGTTTCCAGTAACCAACAATGGGATTGTATCCCGCCTTGCCCGTGGTACTTTGCGGTCAGTAAATTCGTCCTGCAACTTTTTGCGTCCTCCACCCAAAAGAACAATGAAATCCCCAGGGCATCTAGTACGCACTTGCAGTATCCCCTTGATTTTATCATAGTTAAAATGTTTCGTACATATTTCTGAGGAATTTTCTAACGAATTCATCATAGGAAGAGTGCATGAGGCATGAACATACCCTCCTAAAGCAGAAATATAGACACGTTCATCAAGGGGGATGTCTATACAAAAAGGTTGAGGTGAAGATGTCTCAAGCCCGATTAATAAAGTCTCATATTCCCGCCAAGCATATATATCACTAGGAAATCGAACCTTTTTGCCTGTTTTCCCATTTTGTAACAAATCAAGTAATTGTTCAATATGTGCATACGAATAATCATATAGCCCTTTCTTAGCATCTGCCTTAAACAATGCAGTACGTAGTACCCTTCTTTGCAAGACTATTGGATATTGAAGCAACGTAGGAACATGCAAAGAAAGTACAGATTGGGATTTGGAAAATGTTGAAGGTTCCAATGAAGTTTCTAATAAAGTTTCCAATGAAGCTTCCAAACATGTTTCTAATGCTTGAATAGCCAGGGTATTCAGATAATCATCTTCCTCCCTAATCAAATTCGTATTGTGAGAAATAATCGGCACAACCCTAGGATTAATAGTTTCCAGCACCGGAATAACTGAATGGCGTATACGATTGCGCAATAAAGTTTCATCAACATTACTGGAATCTGTTCTAAAAGATATATTATTTTCGTTAAGATATGCTTCAATTGTTTTGCGGCTAATTTCTATCAAAGGACGGATAATATTACCACGTACAGGCATGATGCCGCCTAAACCCTTAAGCCCAGTACCACGACATAAATTAAGTAGAACAGTTTCGGCATTATCATTTTTATTATGTGCTATGGCAATTTTATTCGCTCCGAATAGTTTGGCCGCTTCTTCCAAGGAAGCATAACGTAATTGTCGAGCCGCTTCTTCCAAAGAAAGCCCTCTTGATTTTTTCGCATGTACATCAACAGAATAAACCTTCAATGGAACATCCAAATCGGCACAAAGGCCTCGCACAAAGCTTTCGTCACCCCAAGCTTCGTCACCGCGTAAATTATGATTTACATGCACTGCAACAAGGCTTAACCGTTTTTTATCATTAAAATTCGATATTTCTGAGTTAAGCAAATTTAGCGAATGCAACAAATGCAGAAGTGCAACCGAATCCGCACCGCCTGATATCGCAACAAGAACGGTGTCTCCTATGTCAAGCATTTTGTATTTTTGAATGGTACTGTTCATTTGTTTTTTTAACTCTTTTTTTAGCATCGATTTCCTCCTTTTCCATACAAGAATTACCATAGTAATAGTATAAAGGATACTGATATAAATGCAATCCCTACCCTTTTTCTGAACAGTTCCTTAGCATCTCCCTACTGCTATATTAACAAGTCAAATAGGGGCAAATTATATTCCCATGTTGCAAATGTGTTTTTGGTTGTGTTCCAGCTATAATCATGCTATAATCCTAGGCACTGTTCTGCGGAAGCGTTCATAATATGTGGAGCAAAAAAGAAAGCGTGATTTAGATGAACTGTAACACTGCTGTATTTTACGATGTTGAAAATTTGATTAGCTTGTTTAACAACAAGAGTCATAAAACATTACAATTGGATGAAATTCACAAGCGCATTTTGGGTTTGGATGTAGTGCAAGGCATATCTGTACAACGCGCTTATGCTGATTGGGCTTTGCAGATTAACCGTAACCTTCGTAGTTATGTACTACAGATAGGTATAGAGCCTGTGCAGATTTTTAACACTAATCACAATGACAAGGTTAAAAATGCGGCTGATGTAAGCCTTATTATTGATGCTGTCGAATGCCTGTCACGGCATCCAGGCATAGAAAATTATGTTATCGCTTCGGGCGATGGAATCTTTGCTTTCTTGGCAAAAAAACTGCATGAATATGGCAAGCGTGTTATTGGTTGCGGTTTTGACCGCAACACTAACATGATTTTCAGAAACTCTTGCGATGTTTTTATTTCTTTGGAAAAGAGCGACCATAGCCTAAATATTGTTGTCAAAAATATAAATAAAGGAACTATTATAATACATGCTGAGGAAGATGAGCGGGAACGCCCTGTCTATATGCCGCCTAAATCCGTTCCGCCTTCACCTGCCAATATACCTAACAGTTTACCCAAAATAAGATATTCTGAAATTCTTTTGCAAAGTAATGTGCCAATATTAAAAAAAGCCGAAGATATTCCAAGTGAATTGCATCTTATAAAACGTATGCTTAACCTTATCTTTGATGAAGGTAATCCTACTGTTAACTTGGAAATCTCTTTGTTTAGAACTTATGTTGACCATTTTTTACCTTCATTTAAGCTGGCAAAATATAAATGCAAAAAGTTCGTTGATTTTATGAAACTGGTAGTTACCAATAGTCCTTATTGTTTGATGGTGACAGACGCAACAGTAATACGTATCTCCTTACGCGGAACTGAAGAAGAAAAAAGCACCCAAGTAGAAGATATTCCCGATTTATTTTTCACCCTTCAGGATGGGACGAATGTTAATTCTCTTTTTGATATAGAAGATGGTGTACCATTTACTTTTAGTCTAGGTAAGCCAAATGAACTTTCAAAACCATTGGAAGTTGAAATGGCTGAAATCGGAAAGTCAGAAAACATTGCCGAGCCTATTTTAGAGATGGATGAATTGGAAGCACAAAATGAACCAGAAAAAACGGATGAAATAGATGAATCAGAAGAATTAAAGGGACTAGAAAAAGCAGAAATTGTCATTGAACCTACTGTAAAAACCACAGAGCTTAGTAACAATGATGAAAATCCTCCTGAAAAAAATTCAATACGTAAATGGATTAAAGATAGTTTTATTCGCCTTTCCCAAGACAACAAGCTTTCTGCGGCTGAAGTCAAGCTTCTGCTTACCAGGGAATATGCACAAGAAACTTTTACCCTCAGAACGCCGATATTCAAAAAGTTTAATAGCCGCGAAGACCCTCATGAACAACGTTTGGTTGATGGCAAAGTCAGGTATTGGAAAGAAGAGTTTATTTTTAGAGGCAAGCCATATCTAGTTTTTAAGGAATGGGCTGAGAAGCAACACCGCGCCCGATTTGAAGCGTGGTTGGAGAAGATAGACAGTTAATTAAGGAGGATTATTAAAATGAAGCTAATGATTGTACCCAAGCCCGTGCTGGACAGGGAAATGACTATTGCAGCCTATTGCTTCCGTTATCAGCGTGGGGACGAGTATCTAGGCGACCAACCAGCGCGCTTGCTTGATGGTGTTATCAACCTACCTTGCCTGACAATTTTGGAAGAGATAGGCTTAAACGGCTTCACCAACGGGAACACGCTGTTTGTACCTATCAACAAGTTCACTCTATTGTCAGATGTTACACTGCAATGTTCACAGCCTTCTGACAAAATTATCTTCCTGTTGGACGAAAATCTTCCTCCAGAAGACATGTTTCTTGACTGCATTAAAGTACTGAGGGAAAAAGGCTTCCGTTTTGCTGTTGAAAAAGTCAGGAATTATGAATATATGCGTCCTGTCATCGAGCTTTGCGATTACATTATGATTAGCTTCAAATTTGGTGATATGGGTAGTCTTGAGGAATACAAGCAAGTTTCGCGCCAGTACAGGAAACACCTCTTTATAGCCACTGATGTTGATAAAATTGATGTCTTTCAAAAAATCAGATACAGCGGTTTTGATAACTTTGAAGGACAGTTTTATAATGTGCCTGCAAACACCGGACATAATACCATTGCCCCTGTAAAGGTGAATCGTATCCAGCTTATTAATATTGTAAGGGAACCTGATTTCTCTATTGAAGAGGTTGTAGGTGTTGTTAGCAAAGACCCTTCCCTTTCATTTTCTTTGCTAAAGTTGGTTAATTCGCCTTATTTGGGATTGTCCCAAAAAATAAAGAGCATTCAGCACGCTGTAGCCATGCTTGGCCAAACCGAAGTACGCAAATGGGTGACAACGGCCACCACAGGTTTGCTGGCCGACGATAAACCTGATGCACTTACTCGTGTTTCATTAGTACGTGCGCGTTTTGCTGAAAATCTGGCACGGTACTTTGAAATGGCCATACATGCCCCTGGACTATTTTTGATGGGATTATTTTCTGTCTTGGATGTAGTGCTGGAAATGGATATGGAAGAAGCCCTCAAAATAATTTCGGTATCTGAACGTATACATGATGCTCTTGTGCATGGCAAAGGTGATTATGCTTCTGTATTGCAATTGATTCAACAATATGAAGCCGCCAACTGGACTGAGGTTAACCGCCTAATGACACTTAGCAAAGTAAGAGTTGAGGATGTATTCAAATCGTATATTGAAGCCGTTCGCTGGTATGATACGATTGCATTTTCAGAGTCAGATGAGCAACATGAGCAACAACCTTGACAATTGGAATGCGTCTTTGTATACTTTCCATTGATTTTGCCTGTGACTCTGTCCTGTGTCTTCCCCGATATATAAAAGCGGGAAGATACAAGACAGGTTCTGACAGTGGTAATGGAATAAATAAGTTATTTTTCAGACATTCCTAAGGAGGTGAAAAGACCATGATTTGTCCAAAAGGGAAAATTTCTAAAGCAAGACGTGATAAGCGTAGAGCGCAAACTTGGAAAATCGCGCTTCCAGGCCTAGTAAAATGCAGCAGTTGTGGTGAATTAATGAAACCGCACTATGTATGTAGGGCTTGCGGCGAATATAAACGCAGAGAAATCATAAAGAAAGCACAGTAGCAGTAGTTGTAAAAACATTAAAAAATCCAAAAGCATTTTGTGTATGAAAGGTTTTGATGGCATGAACCCAATCATAATAGCATTGGACGCTATGGGCGGGGATAACGCTCCTGGGGCAATTGTGCAAGGTGCTGTTTTGGCCATTGCAGAAATGCCTGTGAATATTTTGCTGGTGGGACGCGAAGATGCCATTAATGCCGAGTTGGAAAAATTACCGAACTGGCCACGTGACCGCATAAGCATTTTGCACGCGCCTGATGTAATTGAAACTCACGAAGTACCCACAACTGCCATTAGACGCAAAAGGGATTCTTCATTGATTGTTGGCCTTAAAGCCGTAAAGGAAGGACAGGCCGCGGCTTTTGTGTCTGCGGGTAGCACAGGGGCATTGCTAACAGGAGCCACAGTGAAGGTTGGGCGCGCCCCAGGGATTGAACGCCCTGCTTTAGGGGCGCTTTTGCCTTGTCGCGACGGTTTTACTTTTTTGGTTGATTGCGGTGCAAATGTGGATGCCAAACCTTACTACCTGTTGCAATTTGCCCAAATGGGAAGTGCCTATATGACCAAAGCCCTGGGGATTAAAAATCCAAAAGTTGGGCTAATTAATATAGGGGCGGAAAAGGAAAAGGGCAACATGCTAGTTAAAGAAGCCTATGATTTATTGGAAGATTCCGAGCTGAATTTCGTGGGTAATGTAGAGGCACGAGATGTTCCACTAGGTTCTGTAGATGTGGCCGTATGCGATGCTTTTGTGGGTAACGTAGTGCTTAAATATACCGAAGGCATGGCCAAAGCTCTTATGGGTATGGTTAAAGATGAGCTGATGGCTGACCCCGTTTCAAAAGTGGGTGCTTTGCTTGCCAAAGGGGCATTTAAGCGTATAAAAAAACGTCTTGATTATGACGAAATAGGTGGCGCACCGTTTCTAGGGCTTAACGCACTTATAGTCAAGGCGCATGGAAGTTCAAATGCAAAGGCTATAAAAGGCGCGATTAGACAATGTGTAAAGTTTATTGGAACAGAAGGGAGTAATAATGGAATTTGAAAAGGTAAAGGATGTTATTTTGACACAAATGGGGCCACCACATGGTAAGGTCACTGAGGAAATGATTACACCAGAAACAACATTTATAGAGGATTTGGGAGCAGATTCGCTGGATATTTTTCAGATTATTACTACCTTAGAAGAAGTTTATGAAATGGAATTTTCGGATGATGACGCTGAGAACATCAAGACAGTGGGCGATGCGGCGGAATACATTAGGAAAGCGTTGGCAAACTAGCGTGTTATACGATAGGTTACAGCATACTTTGGGCTATGTGTTTTCGGATGCGGGCAAGTTGCAGCAGGCGTTGACACATAGCTCTTTTGTGTATGAACACGATTTAGGCGCGGAGGCTAGCAATGAGCGTCTGGAGTTTTTGGGTGATGCAGTGCTGGAGCTTTTGACAAGTGATTTTTTGTTTAAGAAATACCTCAAACTTTCTGAAGGGGAGCTTAGCAAAAGTCGCGCACGGCTTGTTTGTGAGATTACTTTATCAAATCATGCGCGTAGATTGGGCTTGGGAAGTTATTTGAGGCTAGGGCGCGGCGAGACTTCCAGTGGTGGTGCTGACAAGGATTCTATTCTTTCTGATGCATTGGAAGCCATTATTGGTGCCATTTATCTGGACGGAGGCTTTAAGAAAGCACAGGGCTTTGTTATAAGCCATTTGTTACAGGACGATGTGTTAAATGTAGTTCAATCGCCTATACTGGACCCCAAGTCCAGCCTACAAGAAAAAGTCCAAAAGTTTAGCCGTGAACCACTTGTATATGAAATTACAGACGAATCTGGCCCAGCACACCAGAAGCTGTTTACTGTCCAGGTGACACATGAAAACCAGGTTTTAGGCACCGGTACAGGTAAAAGCAAAAAGGAAGCCGAACGTGAAGCGGCGGCAATCGCGCTTAAGGTTTATTAGCCATAAGGAACTGTTCAGAAATAACTTGTGCAAGTTATTTTTGAACAGTTCCTAAACACAAAACAAGCACAAAAAAACCTTCCAACTGATTATGGAAGGTTTTTTTGTGTCAAATGTGCCAAATGTGTTGAATTGTGTTCATACTACCCAACTATAGTATATTAAATGCAGATAATGCATCCATGTACATTTTGGTTAGATACGAGCGACATTTGCAGCCTGGGGGCCTTTCGCGCCTTGGACAACGTCAAACTGAACTTCTTGACCTTCTTCTAAAGTCTTAAAGCCCTCGGCGTTGATTGCGGAAAAATGGACGAATACATCGTCTTCGCCTTCAATTGAAATAAAACCATACCCTTTTTCCGCGTTGAACCATTTTACTGTTCCTGTCTTCATTAAAAAATCCTCCTACTTTTTGCCCCCCAACCGGGGAAAATACAATCGCCCATATTGAGCGCGGTTACGAGTTGCATATTACCATGGGTTGACGTATCTGTCAACATATTTCACGCATATTTCAACATGTATCAAAAAATATAGCTAAAGCATGTTTCCGCCAATAAAAACACGCCCTAAAATTGGTAATTAAATGGCAAATTAAATCGCAAGTGCCTCACCAAAAGCCCATCCCGTTGGATGTGGTGGATGGGCGTGAAATCCTCGCACCTGTGCTGAAAATGTTTCGGTTCACGGGTATATCAGTTATAATTCAAAAAGATATGTGATAGAAAGGATGGCGTCTTTAATTGAAAAGTGAAATTGAACAACGTGCCCGATTTAATTTAATTCGATATTCACAAGTTTGGGAAGATGCAGACTTGTTGATTGAAGCATTGAAAATAATCCCAACTGATATAGTACTTTCCATTGCGTCGGCTGGGGACAATTCATTTGCATTGCTAGCACAAAATCCACAGAAGGTATATGCAGTTGATATTAGTCTAGCGCAAATCTCTTGCTGCGAGTTACGCAAAGCTATGTACCGTCAACTTTCATACAAAGAACATTTGCTTTTTGGCGGAGTGATTGACGGTAGTAAAAAAAACTTAGATTACGTAAATAGAATAGAAGGAGAAAGTAAAGCAAATAGCAAAACGAATATCATAGACAGACTCAACATATTCAAAAATCTGGACTTACCAGATGAAACACGGGCTTATTGGGAAAACAACATGCACATTATTGAAAAGGGTTTTATGACGCAGGGCAAATTTGAACGTTATTTTGAATTATTTCGCAATAGGATTTTACCGCTTGTTCATACGCGCCGCGAAATTGATGATTTGATTGCTCCCAAAAATCAGGTTCAACGTAAAGAGTTTTACGACAGTATATGGAATAATCGTCGTTGGAAAATAATGTTTAGGTTATTTTTCTCAGAATTTGTAATGGGAAGGTTAGGGCGTGATAAAGAATTTTTCAAATATGTGGATGGAAATGTTGCAGATAGGGTTTTATCGAGAGCAAAACACGCTTTGACCATTCTTGATACTAGCGAAAACCCATATTTGCATTTCATCATGTATGGCAAGTACAATACTGCATTGCCTTTCTCGTTGCGTGAAGAAAATTATAATAAGATACGTGATAATCTCAATAAAATCGAATTCCGCAAAATGTCTATTGAAGAATTTATAGCAGGTTCTAAAGATAATATAGATGCGTATAACCTTAGCGATATTTTTGAATATATGACTCAAGCACATATGGATAAATTATATGAAACAATGTTGCAAAAATCATCAAAAAATGCGCGTTTTGTATATTGGAATATGATGGTCGAACGTGAATGTAGCTCCTTATTGCGCGAAAAATACGGGGTCAAAACTTGCGCAGAACGAAACAAAACATTTTTGGCCAAAGATAAAGCGTTTTTCTACAGCAAATTTTTTTTGGATGAGGTGAACAATGGTATATCTTGATAAAGGCTATATTGGATGTTTTGAAATGATTGAGAAAGATTCGGGAAAAAAACAATTGGAAACATACATTTTACAATTAGAAAGGGCAGGGCATAAGCAAATTATCGCACCAATAAACGGCAATACATGGCATACATACCGATTAGTAAGCCGAACAAGCGATGAACCGCTTTTTCCTTTTGAGCCGCATAACCCGCTTTGGTATAATGAAGTTTTTGAGGAATGCGGTTTCAAACCGTTAAAAAAATATATTAGTGGACGATTTGGCATAGGAAATATACCGCCTTTGCGAAACAATAGCTCAACGCTAAAATTGCGTAACTTTTATGATGGGGATTTGGAGATTATTTATGATATTTCTTTGCGGGGTTTTAGCGGGAATTTTCTTTATAGTGATATTACCTTTGAAGAGTTTTGTCGGTTATATCAACCTGTTCTACCCATGCTTGACCCTGACTTGACTATAATCGCTGAGGTCAATAATAGGCCGGTAGGTTTTATTTTTTCATTTGCCATAGGGGATAGACTTATTTTGAAATCCGTTGCCATTCTTCCTGAATTCGTTGGAAGTGGAATTGGTGCAAGATTAATCAATCACGTACTAGTTGCAGGTCAGCAAAAAGGTCTAAAAACCGCAATTGCCGCGCTAATGGCTGTTGATAATCAATCTTGCAGCATTGTATCAAAATATGGAAGTGAAATAATCCGCGAATATACATTATATGTTAGGAGAAGTTGATAACTTGAACCTACTTGAACTACTAAAACCCAGCGATAAAACTGCACTTATTCAAGGTAAAAAAAGTGTGTCGTTTTTAGAACTATTGGAAGGCGGCCTGAGTTTCGGGGAGCATTTGCGGCAAAAAGGTATGGGCATAGGGAGTCGCATTCTTATTTTTATGCCGCTTTCCATTGATTTGTACACAGCCATTATTGGTATGTGGGGAATTGGTGCGGTGCCAGTTTTTATTGACTTTTCAGCCGGAGCCTACTTTGTAGATTCAAGTGCAAAGCGGCTAAAGCTGGATATGATTGTTTGCGACGGCTTGACTCAGTTTGTACGATACCGTTACCCTGAATTGAGAAAACTAAAATCTACACGCATTAAAAAATCAATTGCGAATGATTATATAAAAAAAATGGAAGAAGGCGATAGTCTCACAGAAAAAAACAATAATTTCACAGAAAAAAACAACAGAGTAATAAAATTAGAAAATAAACATCCAGCTTTATTAACATTTACAAGCGGCACAACTGGATTTCCAAAAATTGCTTGTCGTACACATGGATTTTTGCTTGCACAATATAATGTTATCAGCGAACATTTGCATTTTGGTGAAAGTAATATCGAATTAGGCACACTACCTATTTTTATTTTGGCTAATTTGGCCGCGCATAGTACTACATTATTGCCATATAAAAGCTATGTCCCTTCAGCAATCAATGCCAAAAAACTCATTAAAAAAATGGAATATGTGGGTGTAAACCGTGCTATATGTTCTCCAGCTCTCATGGAAAAATTGCTAAAACATAGCAATCTACCAGGTTTGAAAAGCATTTATCTTGGTGGCGCGCCTGTTTATCCCGGATTGCTTAATATAATCAAAACGGATGTGCATATCGTGTATGGTTCTACAGAGGCCGAACCTATAGCAAGTATTAGATGGGCGGATATTTGCTTGGAGGACAAACATAAGATTAAATGTGGTGCCGGCCTTCTTGTTGGTAAAATCGTTCCGCAAATTGAATGTAGAATTGCCGAAAATAATGAAATTTTGGTTAGTGGCGAAACTGTTTTGAAAGGGTATTTGGATGGAATAGGGGATGATGAAAGCAAAATTCATGCAGACAACAAAATATGGCATAAAACCGGAGATGCCGGGCATATTGACGAGCAAGGGCGGCTATGGCTATTAGGCAGGATTAGTCAAGCTATTTATGATGCAAATGGTACACTATATCCCTTTTGTGCGGAATGTATTTTGGACGCAGTTTTTGGGATTCGTGGTGCCATTCTTGCACAAAATGGTAAACGTGTTATTATTGTAGAATCGGGAAAAGCAAATAAAGAGAAGGTGCTTGAAGCACTAAAACCATTGCATATTTCAGAAGTTGGTACAGTTAAACGCCTTCCCATGGATAAAAGGCATAATGGAAAAATTGATTATGCCAAACTCAAAGAAATGCTGATATAAACGTCATATAATTTCAAAAAATATTAAAAACATCAAATGAAAAACAGCATAAAAATTGCTGATTTCTAAGGAGGACAACTATGAGTACCAAAGTAAAACGTCTGGTGGTTATTATTTTAGTTGTTTCGGCTGTAGTTGCAATCGCTAACCTTACAACACCTTTGATTAGTGCTATCGCTACAATTGTTGCCATAATCATTTTGTACTTGGTTATAAGTGCAACTTCAACCAACCATAATCTAGTTATGTTAAATCAAGCGGCAGAACAAATTAGTAAAGGCAACTTAAATGTAAATATCCCTCAAATTTCAAGTGGGGAAACTGCGGTATTAGCTAAAAATTTGGAGTGTATTCAACATAATTTTGTTGCTCTAGTCAATGAGGTTGAACGTGTGGGAAAAGAGATATCGGCGGGCAACTGGCATGTACGTGGAGATAAAAGTTTTGCTGAAGGTGCGAGCGAAGCGATTATTTCTGGGGTTAACAGAGTAGCAGATACTATATTTAGCTATATTTATAATACGCCTTGTGTTATTTCTGCTTACGATAGTCAAGCACGTTTTATTTATTACAATGAAAGTGCCAAAGTATTAGGTTTTGGAGAAAACACTTTGGGCAAAACCCTTTATGAAGTATCACCATCTGATAGCACTGCGGAAGTGGTTGAACATCTTAAACATGTGATAAAAACCGGGAAAAACGTGAAATTTGAGCAATCAATTTTTACTCCTACCGGAGAAGTGATTATTGAAGATTACTTTATAAGTCCGATTAGAGATGACGATGGCAATATCATTGCGGCCATTATTGTGAATTTTGATGTAAGTGCCGCCATAGCCAAAACAAAAAAAGTTAGTGATTATCAAGAGTATGAAACTGAAGTTATTACCCAAAAACTGCGAGAAGGATTGGATAAAGGTATTTTACAATTTTCATATACACCTATACCTCATGATACAGACACAGTCGCTGTTGCCGCCGCATACGGAAAAATTGGCGAAACAATGAATCATGCCGTTACATTTATCAAAGGCTATGTTGATGAAATCTCACAATTATTAGGAGAGTTTTCCAATGAAAACTTTGATGTGACAATCTATCAGGATTATATTGGCGATTTTGGCACCATCAAACGTTCTATGACTAAATTGATAAATTCGATAGGGTTTTTAATCTCTGAAATACAATGGGCTTCTGAACAAGCTGAAATAGGTGCGGTTGCTGTTTCAGATTCTTCAAATAAATTATCGGCAAATTATGAACAACAGGTACAAATAATTGGCGATATACGTCAAGCTATATCAAGTCTAAGCGAAAAAACTGACGAGAACGTAAAAAAAACCCGACATGCAGACTCCTTGTCCACTAAGGTACAAGAAGCCGCTTTAGCGGGCAACAAACTTATGCAGGATATGTCGGCCGCCATGGCAGACATTAAACAATCCTCAGCAGAAATACTTGGCATAGTTAGGGTTATTGACGGCATTGCTTTCCAAACAAACTTGCTCGCACTCAACGCTTCTGTAGAAGCGGCTAGAGCCGGGGAACATGGCAAAGGTTTTTCAGTAGTAGCTGATGAAGTCCGAAATTTGGCCGCACGTAGTGCTACGGCCGCAAAAGAAACCGCTGACCTGTTAAACGAATCTATTAATCGAGTTAATACTGGGGTTGAAATTTCAGTTCAAACGGCACAAGCCTTGCAAAATATAGGTTCACTTACCGTCGAAGTGGCCAATTCTATCACTGAAATTGCACAAGTCTCCCACGAACAGGCAGGGAATATCAGTAAAATAAATAGTGATATGGAAACCATTTATGATAATGCTATAGAAAATAATGGGGTTATACAGGCCAACTCCGCAACGAGTCAAGAGCTTTCTGCTCAATCGGCGCAACTCAGTGCATTGGTTGCAAAGTTTACAGTCGGTGCTGTTTAATTTAGTGGTCATGGCGGTTGCTGGTGTGAATTGCTTATATGGCTATCCTATACTCGTGAACTGAAACATTTTCCGCCCATGTGCAGTCTTTTTGCGCGATTGCTTCGTCAGCACCGCCTAGCGTGCCTATAGCACGCGTCGTTGGTGCTTCCTTGCACTCACGCAAAAAT
>Ga0123355_10001078_pt1 | contig 37695 bp, 41 predicted proteins | sample TergutEmb28metaG_3_FD_89872 | JGI IMG/M metagenome (GOLD analysis project Ga0123355, IMG submission 89872) | Embiratermes neotenicus P1 segment gut microbial communities from Petit-Saut dam, French Guiana - Emb289 P1 | ecosystem: Host-associated > Arthropoda: Insects > Digestive system > Gut ...
CGCTTCAGGACACTTTTCCCGTCGGGTTATCTGAGCTACCGGGCATTTCAACCTCAACCTCAAACTTAACGGATTTTCCCGAACTACAGTGGGCAGGTGATCGGGAAAACCTTGAAAAGATCGTTGGGAGAAGTCCAGCGTTAGTAGAGGTGCTGAATCTCGTCCGGATTGTGGGCCCGACAGATTCCACTGTTCTTATCGAAGGCGAGACTGGAACCGGCAAGGAACTTATAGCCCAAGCGGTTTGCGCTCATAGTAGGCGCAAAGACCGCAGATTCGTGAAGATGAATTGCGCTGCCATCCCCACCGGGCTGCTCGAAAGCGAACTATTCGGACATGAAAAGGGTGCCTTCACGGGCGCCATCAAGCAGAAAGTGGGGCGGCTCGAATTGGCTGATCAGGGCACGCTGTTTTTGGATGAAGTAGGAGACATTCCCCTCGAGATTCAGCCGAAATTGTTGCGCGCCTTGCAGGAGCGCGAGTTTGAACGGCTCGGCGGCAGTTACGCACGAAAGGCAAACCTGCGCTTGATAGCAGCCACGAACCGCAACCTCGAAAAGATGATTGCAAATAAAGAATTCCGCAGTGACCTCTATTATCGCTTGAATGTCTTTCCTATTCGCATTCCGCCTCTTAGAGAACGCAAGGACGATATTCCGCTTCTTGTCAATTACTTTGTGCGAAAGTTCTCTGCGCAGATGCAGAAGCGTATCGAAGAGATTCCGGCGGAGCTAATGAGGGCGCTCGTTGCCTGGGACTGGCCGGGAAACATCCGGGAACTGGAGAATTTTATCGAGCGCGCCATGATCCTGACCTTCGGTAAGTCGCTTGAGGCTCCGGTCAGCGAATTGAGGGAGGCCGGCGCTACACCGATATGTTCGCCGCAGGCAGGGTCCTTGCTGGACGAACATGTCGTGTGCATTGTCAAGCGTGCCATTGAAAATTTGGAGGCAATGCGTCCTAAAACGTTTAAAAACAACGCAGCCGGCGAGAACCGGCGTGAGGAAATTATGCGTGTCTTGCGCGAGACCAATGGCCGAGTTGGCGGTGCGAACGGAACTGCCGCTCGCATGGGGATCAACCGGACAACTTAGATCTCACGAATAAAGAAGCTCGGCATACGCCCCAATGAACTTTATCGTTCGCATCGAGCCACTGTTCTCGACTAAGTTCTTTCGTGGCTGTTTCAGCGCGGATTCGATTCCTTCCGCGTCCCCATCCTTTAGAATCAGCAAGTTAGACAAAATTACCGAGCTGACCGCTCTTTCACTTTCCTACCGGTGATCCTTTTGTCCTCAACAACTAGCTTGGAAAGTAGAGGCGACGCGACAAAGTCGCGTCCTGCCGCTCTACAGGTTTTCAAGTTTCAACTCGCATAAACGTCGAGCATTCGTCTCACAGTTGCTTCAGGAATTCGATCACCGCCTGCTGGTCCTCGGGACTTAGCGCCCGAAACCGCCGGATGGACAGCCGTGAGTCGCTGCGGTTGGTCTGCGACGTTGTACTGGAGTAGGGCGGACAGATGACGTCCTGGGGCGATGGGCCATAAGAAACATTGGTGGAGGGCGGCACGGGACATCCCGCTCCTGCAGTTGAAGGCGTCTTGTCGTCATCGGGGGCTGGCAGATCGTGCAGTTCGATAGCAGCAAGAATGGCATCGTCGACGGTACGCACCACGAGTGGCGCATTCGTGACTCTTCGATTCGTCGTTACTGTGCCCGCAGGTGTAGTATCTACGGTAAGCTGGCTTAGGTATGCCCGGGCGTCGTGCATGAAGGGTGGGCCTATCCTCCCCAATCCCATCAAGGGCGCGGTGCGGAACTCCGGGCCCTCGGCTGAAGCCTTCTGATTGGAAAACGCATCGTCGGCAAAATTTCGGACCAGATCGTAGGTATTAAAGAGGCCGTCCTTGTTCTCGCGAGAGATAACCACCGGGTCCCGCGGCCTTTGCGCGCCAGCTACCGTGGGGAGCAGCCATCGCTCCGCATCGATGACTGGCATCTTGTGCAGGAGCAAGTCCGAGAAGATCGGGGCCCACACAAAGCTGAGATGTTCTGCCCCTACGTCGGCAGGGGACTGCCCTGTCCTGTGTATCGGTGTGTGGCAGCCCACACAGTCCAGCTTGCGATCGGCCTGGTTGATGGCATGTGGATCGAGGCCATCCCCGCCCGCCGGCATGCGGCCCGGAACCATGCGGTCGGCAAACGCCAACAGGTCGATTCCAAAGAGCTCCGCGCCGCGCCGGACCTTGCCTTTGAGAGATTTCCCGAAATTTGGCTTCGTTGGGTCCTTTAGGCTGAGCAACTCGGACAGCGTTGTCCCAAACTCCGGCGGGGCGGTGTTGCGGATAAAGTTGCGTACGCTGAACGGCTCGGAGAGGTGTATCTCCGGTGACTTTGAGCGCCCATTCTGACACTCGAGTGGTTCCGAGGTGGGCCCCGTGCTGGGGAAGAGAGTGGGAAAGCTGATTTCTTGGCCGTTTATTAAACTTGTGAAAGAGAGTTCCCCTTCCAGCCCACCGATCGCGAACTGCAGAATCTCTACCCCATTGGCACGCAATCCGAAGCGGCCCACTCCACCTACGAACCCGGTCACAGCGCTCAAGTTGCCGTTTACATCTTTGTGCACAGCCAAGGTGCGAGGGATTATGTTCGCTTTACCAGCAACACAGTCTTTCTTGCAACCGAGGTCTGGGTAATTGCCCAGGGAGGAGTGAGAGCCACGCTCGTCGTGAGGATCCGCGTTGGCCAGAATGTCTTGCGTGGGCACTGCCTCCATCAGCCCACGGCCGATATACGGTGGTCCCGCACGCTCCCCCACGCTTCGGTAGAAGCCGCTTGGAAAGAGCCCTGTCATTGGATCCTGGAAACCCTGCAGGTTTGCGTCGAATGCAACGGGCGCAATCGGTTTCGAAACGCACGACGGGAGCGAGGGTCGAGTATGCTGCACGAACCCGCCGAACGGCTGCGAGGTGCTGTTGGTCACGATGTTAGTGGTTGTCCCGTCGAGCGGATCGAAGAAACCGATCCCGGTGGGATTAGTGTGCGCGTCTGAGTGTTTTGGATCAAAGTCCCCAAACACCGTAAAGGCCGCTGTCCGGCCCGGGCCGCTAACCGCGTCGAGATTGTCCGCGGGGTCTGGGGAACCATCGGGCAGGCCGGGACAACTGCCCGGCGTCGGCACCCCGCAGACCCGTCCGGCTGGATGGCCACCTCCAGTATCCCGGTCAGGTATCGATGTGAACTTGAAGTTGGTGGGCGTCGAACGCCCGGCGCGCGAGACCAGTGACACGCAGGTGGAACCAGAAACACAATCATTCGGGTTTAGGAGCCCGCTGCTTGAAATCGCGTCGGCGGTATTCATGTGACAACCGAGGCAGAACGGCTGGTTGTTGATGGGCCCCACGCCTTTGCCCGGGTCCTCTGATCCGTCGGGAAGTGTCTCCCCAGGGTGGTGAGCCGTTGTAAAGAACCTCATTCCCTCCAGCACAGCTTCGCGCTCCTCAGGAGTCGCATCAGGGTACACCAGTCCATCGAGATCCTGTAACCCCAGCGGAAACGGGCCCACGACCCCGAATTTCTCGCGTGGAACACGCTGCACCGGTCGCAACATTTTTCCCGGCGGCGGGACGGCGATGTCAAACATTCCCGACCCCGTCGTCCCCCCTTCCCGTTTCCGTTGCGCTAGCAACTGGGAATCGCTGGGGACGTTGGAACCCAACTCGGCCCAGACGGCAAGACTCACGATGGCCAGTGTCGTGAAGACGGCGGCCATGCGAGTTGAACGCGCTCTTATTTTCCATGCTACAGCTGATGGCTTGGAGAACATCGTTAGCTTATTCATCGTATCCTCATTGCGCCGGGTAAAACGGGCAAGGTGCTGTGAATCAAAGTTTCATATGTTAACGGGTTGCTGAAAGTTTATTGAACACCACATCGCTAATCGTCGCCGTCATGCGCCTGATCCAGAAAATTGCTCGCAGGCGGCTGAATTGATCTTGGTTGGGCTGGGCGAAGAAAGGATTTCCGTCATCCAAGGTGGCACCTTTCGGCGCGCCCAATATGGAGAAATCTCGAATCGTACTGGCGGTAATGTGGGCGCGCTCATCCTCGGTATGGATGAGCTTGTCGCCTGTGGCAAGATTGATGATACTGAGCCGAACGTGACCGAGGCCGACGCGAGAGTTTGGGCTGATCCACTGGCGCTGGCCATCCGGCCCGCGATGATAGAGAGACTTGGCGGCACGCTGCATCGCCATGGGCGCCACAATTCCGCACATCTGGGGCTTGACCTCCGTGCGTCGTTGAAACTATTACTGTCTGCCATGTTCTGATGACGGATCAGGCAAGATGGTCATGCCCGACCGGATACCGACGAAACCAGCTCATACGAGAGACCATGGGTGTTCCACGTAATCACTCGCCAGCACCTTTCCACCGATAGACACACGAGGCGAAAAAATATTCCCGGCACCTCGGCAAATTGTGCCTGGATGGTTTTCCCAGTGAAAAAAGATACAGACGGATCACTCGGATAGTTTCGCGCGAACTGTCTGCAAACATCCGCGAAGACATGCGACTCCTAAATGGAAGGCGATTGGGTTACGCGACGAAGGGGATGCGTTGCTGACAGGAGTCTGGCACCAGAATCGTCAATCTCATTTCCCACCGGACGAGCGTGGCAGTTGGGAACAAGTAGCTCATAGCGAGATGGAAGACGGCTCGAGTGGCCGGATCCTGAGTTCGCTCTCGGCTTCCGCGCTACCAAACCCGAGGAGAGGCGGATGGTCGAGGCCCCAGGATGGCGGTCGAAGCCCTCGAGCGGAGGGGCGGCGGTGGTGCTAACTATGCTTGTGAAAACGAACGGCTTAGGAGCAGCCGGCGTGGCAGTTGGCTCTTGCTGGTCAGCCATTAATTACAGCTACGGCAATAGTTTCTGCAACCTACTCTAACTGTACTTCTCTTTCTCGCGGCCCGAGCTCGAGGAACGAAGGCAACGTCCATCTCGCTACCAAGATACCTGCTATCACTAACAGGCTGATCCATGACCGCCTGACCCTGTCCAGCGTCGGGATCGAAGACATTGAAGGACATGGAGCTGTTTCAGTCGAACCTTGCCGAACTTTGCGAAGTAGAAGGCGCAACGCCTCCCTCTCCGAAAGGTAGTGACCTTGCTGGCATTTCTGCCTTCTAGAGTTACATGAAGGGCTACTTCGGTGGCATCATCCCCGAATCGGAGGTGCGTCAGGATTTTTGCATCGGTGAGGACGGGAGGGTCGGCGTGTGGCTTGGGCACGGGTATCCAAACCAATCTGTGATGCTCGGAGAAGAACGTTTCCACTCCATCGAAACGCCCATCAGCGATTGGAGCGGTTCCGCCGTACGTCGCCGTTCTTGACAATGTGGCACAATATGTGTCACGATCCCAGTATGCCAAACATGAACATTCGGCAGCTTCGCGACACGCGCAAGCTCAAGGCTTGGCTCCAGGCAGGAAAGACGGTCGAACTTCGGGACCGTGACCGAATCATCGCCCGTATCGTCCCTGCACACCAACCTCGGCAGGTCATAAAGTGGCCCGATTTTTCCGCCCGCCGCAAGAACATTTTTGGCGATCGGGTTTTACCTGGTGCAGATCTACTCATCGAGGAACGGGGACGTTATTGACGATTTACGCCGATACCAGCTTCTTTGTTTCGCTCTACGTGAAAGATGCTCACTCAACCGATGCCGACCGACTGCTGGGATCCGATCCGGGGCTGTGGATCACCCCACTTCATTTTGCCGAATGGACGCATGCTGTCACAGCCCAAGTCTTTCGCGGCTACATGACAATTGTCGAAGCTGGTCGAGCACAACATGAACTCGAAGATGATCGAGACGCTGGGCTTTGGGTGAGCATTGACGTTCCTGACAGTGCATTCAACGTCTGTGCCGATCTCGGACGTCGCTACGGCCCAAAACTGGGAGTGCGGACCCTTGACAGCCTCCACGTTGCCTGCGCCCTCGTACTCAAAGCGGAGCGTTTTTGGACCTTTGATGATCGGCAGTTGAAGCTGGCCAGAGCTGTGGGGCTAAGGACTCGTTAACCATTCATTTTCCTCCGCGGGAAATGCTTGAGCGGCCCACCGCTTCGACCACCGATTGATGAATGGCTGTGGGCCAAAAGCGCATGGCCCGCCCACACCCGGGGATGACGTCGGCGCGAGCGGACAAATAGCTACTGCTCAACGGCAGTTAACCCTCCGGCTCTCCGGCCGGCCAAGGTCCCCGCGCAGTCTCCTGAAGAATGGCAATCTTCTCGGGATCGTTCCGAAGACTGTTCCACTCGAAAACATTCACGCCGGCAGAGGGCGACTCAAACCCTGCCAGGAAATGCTTGCGAATCGTTTCCACCGCCACCGGGTCCGGTCTCGATCCGCTCGCCTGCACCGAAGGCAGGGGTGCCTTGCCGGTCAGCCGAAAATAGTCCTCCACCACGTCGTGGACCCACTCCGGAGGCCGGTGCAGCATTTCGAAATAGCACATCGGGCCAAAGATATCGACATAGGGCGCCAACTTCTGCAGATCCTGTCCGACTACCACCCGCAGTCCGTGGTCGTAGTCGTTCTCCATCCAAGGGATTCCGTGTAGTGAGATCTTCAGCTCCGGTTGTATGGCCTTCACCGCCGCGGCGCTCTCCCGAACCATGCTGGTGATCTTCTCGCACTTCCACGCTGTCCATTCTTCGCGATGGTTGGCAAGGACCCACGCGGCCTTGGCCTGACGGGTAACGGCGTCCGTCGGAAAATGGAAGCCCAGTTCGGCGGTCATTCGGCGGAGGCAATAATCGCAAAAGCAGAATTTCTCGATCGAATCCCACGTCCGGTCGGGCGCAACTGCCTCCCAGTAAATGAAATAACGGATGAAGTCCAGACTTAGGCCGTCGGGCTGCAGTTCCCGCACTAGGGAGACGAACCAGGCTATGCGCTGCTTGCGGTAATCAGGACGCGTGGGACAGACCAACTGCAACCAAGCGGCCTCCGTTGACTTGCTCGGATTGCCCATACTTCCGTAACCGACAAGGCTGGGATCTTTCGCCAGCGCGTCTGGATCCAGGAAAACAGGGACGGTGTTGTAGAACTGGATGCCCGCGTCTCGCAGCAGCTTACGAAACTCTCGCACGTTTCGCTCGACCGTGGCGTCAGCAAAGAAATCGTCGATGCGGGTAAAAACCGCGGTGATCCTGGCTTTGTGCAACTGCTCGACAACGGGCGCTATCGGTGCCACCGGAGGAGTCAACATCTTAACTGCAACCACCCGCCGCTGAGCGGGGGCTGGTGCAATCACCGGCGCGGGAGTGTTTTTGTCTAGAGGCGGCGCGGTCGGCGGCGTCTCCTGCGCAATTGCGTTACGGACACTGCCTGCTATGGTGGCAGCGCCAGCCGTCGCACAAATCAGGAACTCTCTTCGATCCATGCGACGGATTGTATCAAGGGCCGCGCCACTAGGCTTTCGCACTTGTATGTACGCACCGAACATGGGTCAAAGTTTGATCGCAATCAGGGGTAGCGGCTCCTGGCGCTTCTCACCGCCAGCAATCACGAAGAGCTGCCAAATCCGTTGGAATCTCGCCCAAAAACGCTGCAGCGCTGGCAGAAGCTACTGATGTCCGGAAATCCCGCAAAGCCAACCGTAAAAATTGCGCGCAACGATTACCACCCGTGGGGCAGCGGAAAGAAGCCCAAGAAGCGTTGTGGCGCTTGAACTTCGCTTCCTGGATCCGCGGGAACTTCCAAAGAAGTAGTGGAGGCTTGTATGGCCAGACGAAACTAGCGCAAGTGTCGTATTCTTACCTTGTCTAAAACAGCCTGTGTTCTAGCCAGCAATAATGAATCGAGAGATCCGATGCTCACGCGACGACGTTTCCTTGCCACCACAGCCTGCACTTTGGCTGCTGCACGTCTTCACGTGTACGGCCAAAGTAAGCTCCGAGTAGTCCTCAGCATCCCCAAGGAAGCGACTGGTCCTCGTATGCCAATCGACTTCCTCGGCTTGTCTTATGAGGTGCAGCAACTCGCCGACCCAAGTTTCTTTTCGGGGCAGAACAGCGGCCTCGTTCGCGAGTTCAAAGCACTCTCGTCAAATGGCGTTTTGCGACTTGGGGGCAACACTAGCGAGTTCGCTTACTGGAGAGCTACTTCTGACTCTCCCGAACCAGGGCATCCTCAAGTTCGTGAGGTTACGGGTGAGCCGAAGGCTCAGTACTACGCGGTGACGGCCGAGGCAGTTAGGAACCTGGCGGAGTTCCTGCAAGCCATCGGTTGGAGCTGCGTGTATGGTATCGGGATGGGCACGAATACACCGGCACGCGCTGCGGAGGAAGCGTCGTTTGTAGCCGATACGGTGGGCAACCGCCTGCAGTACTTCCAGATCGGAAACGAGGCGGATTTATTTGCCCGGCACCTACGCGACCCGAAGACCTGGTCGGCAAAGACGTACCTGGAAGAGTGGCTCACGCTGGCGCGCGCTATCGCTGCTCGGGTTCCCACAGCAAAGTTCGGGATGCCTGATGTTGCGAGCAACGTGTCATGGCTGACCGAGATTGCTGATCAGTGGTCGTCGATCCAGTCCCCGCCCCGCGTAACGACCCTGACTCATCATTATTACTTTGGCGGGCCGGCAACGAACCCCGACGTCAACATTCCGAACCTGCTGAAACCGGCAACGATGCAAAAGGTGCAGAACACTGCAAGTATCGCAGCGGCCGCTGCCAGCAAGATCGGTGCGCGCGTGCGGATGACCGAAGGCAACACGTGCTATCGCGGTGGCAAGCCGGGTGTCTCCGACGTGTTTGCTGCTGCGCTTTGGGCAGCTGACTATTCGCTGCTGCTGGCCAGTAACGACTACTCCGGTGTCAATCTGCACGGTGGTACTGGCAAATCTGTGGCCAATTCCGTTGGCGGATCTCTGCCTGGAGACGCGCTTCTCGAAGCGAGCGGCGAAACTCCGGAACAAATTGCCGCACATCCTCATCCTTTCTATACACCTATTGCCACATTCGGCTCGGAATATCTATTGCAGCCGGTCGGGTACGGGCTCAAGTTTGCAGGCTCGTTCAGCGGCGGAACCCTGTTGAAGACCGAGTTCACGTCGAAGCTCCAGGAAGCGGGAGTCAATGCCACGGCCTATGCCGCGAAACTGCCCAACGGCCAGATATCGGTGATCATTTTGAACAAAGATGCGCTAGCCGACATTGATTTGGAACTCGACTTCGGTCAAGGCATGAGCGGAGCCGTGGGAAGCGAAACATTGCACGCGCCGGCACTGGACAGCCGCGAAGCGCAAATCACGAGGCTAACTAAAACTGATTCGCTCAAGCAGGGTAAGTGCTCCGTCACTGTTCCCCGTGCAACGGGATTACGCCTGACAGTGATCTGAGTCGCAGGTAATTTGGGTTCATCGCTGGACCGTGAAATCGAAATAGGCCAGATTCATATTACCGAGCGCCAATACGTGGACGGTGAGAACATTCTTCCCTTTCCTGAGACGAACTGTAAAAAGTTGCGAAGCCAGGATCCGGGGGTTCTCGGATAACCTCATCCTGCCGGGTACGCGCGCTTTACTCGAAGAGAGAGAACAATCTCTATGAGTAAACGGCCAGCTTTTTGGGATTCGAGTGCCCTGGTTCCATTGTGCCTACACGAATCGGCAAGTCGTAAGGCGCATTCTCAGCTCCGAAGATTCCTGCCGTGGTGTGGTGGGGGAGTCTGGTCGAAGTTCATAGCGCAGTCGCCAGACTCCATTGTCTTGGGAAGCCGAGTGCTTGGAGAAACAGAAAGCCCTGGCTCGTCTCGATCTCTTGAATCGCGGTTGGAAAGAATACTGCCAGCCGACCAGGTGCGTGATCTGGCGACGCTTCTGCCGCGGTTGGATTTCTCCGTCCTGCAGCTATGCTGAGTAGATTTCCAGCTTTTTCTACCTACTACCACAAGAGAGTTTGCGAGCACCAAGCCACTCGTCCTTCACGCGGGAAGCGAGCCCCGGAATGAGCGAGGGCGGTCTGTAGACGAAGATTGCGACGCTTGCGCAACGGCCGCAGAGACTCGCGGGCGAAGCGCGGCGGGGGCCGAATACAAAGGACGAGATCGACGCAGGGTTGCGGAGAGCTCTTTTTCCAGCTCTAATTGCTCTCGGCAGCCGGCGCAGGATTCCAGATGGAAAAGAAAATCCTTTAGTTCGGGTGCCTCCAGATCATTGTCCAGGTAGCGCAACGTCTTGACCGCATATTCATCGCAGCTGCTCATTGAGGGGCCTTCTTGCTGGGTCGCCATATAGGGGGGTCGTCACCGTGGTATCCATCCTAGGGCTTAGACACAGGCGGTGACAAAATATTCCCGCCACGAGGAATCGATTTGGCGTTGAATGCGATTTCACGATCATGCCGCAGATCCATTCGTCGCGCTGGTCTCTTTCTCTAGCAACGGCGGAGCCGTCCGGCTGCTGGAAAGAAACTCACGGAGTTTGGACCGCGCTCGTGCCAGTCGCGACATGACGGTTCCAATCGGGCAGCCAAGCAGGGTGGCGATCTCTTGATAGGAAAGCTCTTCGTATTCGCGCAGGATGATGATCTCGCGGAATTCGAGCGGAAGCTGCTGAATCGCAGCTCGAACCTGCTCGCGCTCGATCTGGCTGATGTAATCTGCATGGGGATCTTGCGTTGCATCGGCTGGTTGGCTCGCGCCATTTCCATTTGCATCGAGCTCGATCAGGTCAGGCGTCGTACGCCGAGCCCGTAGTTGGTTCAGCCAAATATTGCGCAGGATCGTAAATAGCCAGTTCTTTGCGCTCTCGTCCGATCGCAAGCGGTCCATTCCCCGAAGAGCACGCATACACGTTTCTTGGACCAAATCCTCAGCCTCAGCACGGTTTCTTGAGAGCACCATGGCATAGCCATACAGGCCATCCAGATAAGCACTGAAATCAAGTCTTTGTTGCGGCTGGCCGTTGACGGGCCTTAATCTCATGCATAACTCCGGATTAAAAGAGAGTCAAGCCACACTATTTTTTTGTGAAACTGTTGTGCGGCTTCCATCTTATTGATAAGAAAGCGACTTTGAGGGGAAAGTGGGGAATTTTACGGCAACCATGAGCCCTGGCAATTATTCCGAGAATCGGCAAGGATTTCATAAGCCCACCTTTCTTTTCCAGGGTTTGCCACGGGCTGGCCGCCGGCGTTCCTGCTTTTCTGCCGCACGCAGTGAAAAGTATCAATGCCCCGGCACCTCTCCTTCGATACCCTCTCAATCCCCTGATAAATCGTTTCCTCGTAATAGGATGTGGGCGTCGCACTGGGTTCACCGGGCATGCTAGACTCTCCCATATGTGAAGTTGCCGATGCCTTCTACGCTTCCATCACTGGTCCGATTTGCCAATTTCGAAGTGGACTTGCGCTCCGGGGAGTTGCGAAAAGACGGCAGCAAAGTGCGACTGCAGGAACAGCCCTTTCTCCTCCTGACGGTGCTGCTGGAATCGGCGGGGGAGGTCGTTACCCGTGAAGAACTCCGCCAACGCCTTTGGTCGGCAGATACGTTTGTCGATTTTGACCATCGCCTAGCGGTGGCAGTAAGCAAGCTGAGGGACGCGCTCTGGGACTCAGCCGAAAAACCCAAGTTTGTTGAGACTGTGGGGCGGCGCGGGTACCGCTTCGTGGGTCAGCTTGAATCTGCCGATTTAGTGTCTGTCGACACCCAGGCGGCAGCAGGCGAGACTCCTGTGCCTTCAGGCGAGCAGTCGGAACTCCCAAAGCCAGTGCCTTTGCGATCTATACGATCACGGACCGGCAGGCTAATCTTGCTATGCTCCGTTGGAATCGCCATTCTCCTCTGTGCAGTTGTTTTGCCGAGGTTTCTTCACACGCGATCTGGGAAAGAGCAGCCTCTGGCTCCCCTCAGCCTGGCGATCCTCCCGTTTCACAATTCTGGCCAAGATTCGAGCAGCGACTTTCTCGGATTCTCCCTCGCAGATGTACTCATTACAAAACTGTCTTATGTGAGGTCTCTGAGTGTTCGTCCTTCCGCCGCTATTGAGAAGTATCGAGGGGCAACCATTGATTTGCAGAGGGTAGCCACAGATCTAAAAGTAGATACCGTCCTGACGGGAAGTTTTATTCGAGATGGCCACAATCTGCGAATTACATATCAATTGGTTGATGCCAAAACCGTGAAGATCCTAGGTCAAGGAGTAATGGACCTTAAATATGACCATCTGCTTACGGTCCAGGACAAAGTCACGAGCCAAATCGTCTCAGAACTGCAACTCAGATTGTCGCCATCGGAAGCCGAGCGCCTGAAACCCGAGACCCCGGGGAGTCCACTCGCCTACGAATACTTTCTTCAGGGGCTAGACCTTCATGGGCAGCATAAATTTCCCTTGGCCATCAAGATGCTCGAAAAGTCCACCGAGATTGATCCCAACTACGCTCTAGCCTGGGCCTACTTAGGAGCTTCCTACAATTCGTCTGCGGCTTTCGAGTTGGGCGGGCGTGAGCAATATCGCCGTGCTCAAGCCGCCTACGAACGCGCCTTGAAGATACAACCAAACTTGCTCGATGCACAAATCTTCCTGGCGAATCTCTTGGTAGACACCGGGAAAGTCGAACAGGCTATGCCGTTGTTGCGGGATGCTTTGAAGACAAACGGCAATTATGCCGCCGCTCACTGGGAATTGGGATATGCGTACCGATTCGCTGGAATGTTGGACGAATCCGTCGCCGAGTGCGAGCGGGCGCGTCAACTCGATCCCTTCGTCAAGGCTAACGGTTCGCTATTGAATACCTATCTCTATCTGGGGCAATACCGAAAGTTTCTGGAGAGCCTGCCAGTCGACGATTCGTCGTTCATCCTCTTTTACCGGGGCTTTGGAGAGTTTCACGAAAAGGAGTTCGACCAAGCATCGAGAGATTTCGATCGCGCCTACGAACTGGATCCCAATTTGTATGCGGGAATCGGCAAGGCTCTTAGCGACTCGATCCATCAGCGCCCAGGAGAAGGGTTGGACCTTTTGAGCGGGTTGGAGAGCAAAATCAGGGAGCGAGGGGTCGGCGATCCGGAGGCCACATACAAAATCGCACAAGCCTATGCCATCTTGGGAGACAGAACCTCTTCGCTACGTGTGCTGCGCACAAGCGTTGAGTCTGGCTTTTTCAGCTATCCCTATATTGCCAAAGATCCACTGTTAAACGACCTGCACGGCGCACCGGAGTTTGCTCAGATTTTGAACCTAGCTCGTCAACGGTATGAGGCCTTCAGGAGACCTTTCGTTAGCTAAAATGATACTCACCGATCCTCTTCATAATCTGACAAGCACCTCTCGCCCCAGCGTTGGCCTGAAGACCGCCGCGATGGATTCTTCATGGGTCTCGGCTACAACTATTGTGGTCTCCAAGGGCGACATGACGGAGTTCCCAATTTGGAAACGCGGTCCCGGTGTGTTCACGCCAATTTTTGTCTGTCTGTCCCTCATCGGGACGTGGTGGGACCCGATTCGTAACCACATGCGAACCCTGGGAACTTACCCCCTCCCGTTTTAGCGATTGGCTAACAGACGCTCTAAGATGCTGCCCGTGAAGCGCACCAACGTTGATGGACCAATGACTGGGGGCGTCGATACGAAATCAGGATGGAATCGAGGCACTTCGTTCCCGGATTTCAGCCGCAGCATGTCTTCATAAAGATCGAGAAAAGTATTGGCCACGTTCTCCCAGCGAAACTGTTCCGACGTCCGCAGCGCGTTGGCGATTCGGCATTGCCGCAAATGTTTATCGAAAATCGCTTCTCGAATGGCTTGCGCGAACGCTTGCCGTGTTGGACGCACAATCCAGGCATTCGAGGAGTTGGCGTAGGAAAGCACCCCCCCGCGGTCGGGAGCGATTAGCGGAAGACCCGAGGCCATCGCCTCCAGCGGCGCAATTCCGAAGGGCTCACGCGGGTTGGGGTGAACAAACACGTCGCAATTCGCATAGATTTGCGCCAGTTCGCTTCGATTCCGGAGATGTCCCAACCAAGCTATGTGAGCTGGCGCACGACGCTCGCTTTCAGCCAGAAACTGATCTCGTCCAATTCCATCGCCGACGACAATCAGCCGCCAATCGCCCCCCGATCGGGTGTGTAGTTCGCTAAGCGTTTCGGTAAGCAACCGGAGGTTTTTTTCCGGTACGAGGCGACCGACGTAGAGTAAAAGAGATGAGTGTTCCGCGGCACTGACTCGCGCGCAAAGAGCGCGCCGAACAGCTGGCGAGCGATGGGCCGGGGAGAGTCCACGGCAGTCCACTCCCATCGGCCGGATCCAGACTCCGCGCTGAATGCGATATCCGCACGACGCCGGCCGAAGCTCTTCGGCCGTGTAGTGCGAATTGGCGATGTGATGATCGAACAACGAAAAATAAAGCCATTTCATGTAGAAGCGGACCAGACCAGGAGCGAGCCGATTCCATCCCAGATAGGCGCGGACATTGTCATCCATGCGTTCGCAGCTAAGGCCTACAACCACAGGGTGACAATCCACATCGCCCATCAATCCGGCTCGCAGCATGCCGGCGAAATAGTTCAGTGTGTATTTGTCGCAGACTTCGACAAGATCCGGATGTTCGCTCCGCAAAATCTGCCTGAGCCGCGTACCGCGCCCAAGATAGGAAAAAGGACGAATCAGGCGGTAGTCGCGATTCACCGGCGCCGGCTGGGATGAAACGCGGTAGATGCGTCCGCAGCTACCGATATTTTCGACCTCATCTTTTTCTCCGGGAATCACTAGAATCATGGAGTGGCCACGCCGATCGGCGGCTTCCATCAACGATCGATAAAACGTGGCGATTCCGCCGGAGTTGGCGTGCCACGAATTGGTCAGGTGCAGGCTTTTCACAATGCCTCCACACTCAACTCGAAGGCAGAACATCCCTTCCCATGCGTTGCATCAACCAGAGCGGTGCGAGGAGCAAGAAACGCCACAACAGTAACGGAAAACGCTTCAAGTCTGCCAGAAATGGACTCCGCTCGCTTCCCACGAGAAACGTTCCCTGCCGCATCACGTACCAGTTAAAGAGGGAGGACAAAACGCTAAGAATCGATGAGATTAGCACTGCAAACACTCGATGCGGGGTTGACCGCCAGGTGTGCACCTCGTATTCGAGCAGCTGTCCCAGGGCGGGTAGCATAACAGCGATGATGAACGCAGTCAGCCACACCGGACGTCGAGTGCGAATATACTGCACGACCGCAGAATAAAAGCCGGCGTAAAAGGCGCAAACGGCGGTCTCAGCGAGAACGGCTCCCGTCATGGCGTCGAAGCCTCTCCGCATTGTGACGATGGCAAAAACAGGAACCCGAAAAGCAACGCTGAGAATGGCCGATTTCCAGTTCCAGAGCGCAAGATTGGGAAGCCGCAACCGTTTACGCGCCCGGAGACCGGTGGCACGACGAGAATCCTGCCCAGTGTCGCGATCTAGCATTTCAGGAGCGAGTATAGCCTTGCGTTGTTTCACCCAGATTAAGGGCTCGTGAATCGCTGCCCGGAACCCAACTTGTAACCTTTTTCACGAAAATGTAATCTGACCTTAATCCGCCTTTTACCACGCTGCACCAAAATTGAGGCATAGAGTCTGGCATGAAGACCTGAACTGGAGATCCGACAAGTGGCGAATAAACTCACCTATCTTGCCCAGGACCGCGCAATTATCAGCCAGTTCACCACGGCCGTTTCCTTGCACGGTCATACCAATCAGTCGCGCGAAAGCCTCTATTTTATCTTTCAGTTTGCCAGCAAACGGCCGTTTCTGCGCTGGGCGCTTTCTCAGCAGGACCACAGAGCTCAGCGCGAGTCAGCCATCAAGATGGACCTTTCCAGGGCCTACTGGACGCCTCCGCTGCCTCCGCTCGAAGCTTTTCAGGTCGAGCGTAAGCAGATCGAAGAGGGCGTAGGTCTGGCGAGCATGATCTCGTTAACCGACCACGACAACATTGAAGCACCGCTGCTCTTGCGCATGGTTCCGGAAGCGCGTCGGATTCCGGTTTCGCTTGAGTGGTCGGTTCCCTTCGAGCAGACAGTGTTTCATCTTGGCGTACATAACCTGCCGGTAGCCGAGGCCGAGTCTTGGGTACAGCGAATGGCTTGCTATACGGAGCGGCCATGCGCGTCCGAGCTTTGGGACCTTCTCTTTGGGCTCAGCCGCATACCGCAAGTGCTTTTGGTTTTTAATCATCCCCTCTGGGATCTGCCCAACGTTGGCCAGGCAAAGCACATCCATGCGGTAAAAAGCTTGCTGCAAAAAGCAAATCCGTTCCTTCATGCCTTTGAATTAGGTGCACTTCGAACGGCGAAAGAAAATCGTGCAGTTATTGCTTTGGCGAAGGCTTATGGTCACCCTGTGATCGCCGGCGGTGACAGGCACGGCTGCGAACCGAGCGGCCTGCTCAACCTTACCTCGGCGTCCTCCTTTGCAGAATTTGTGCAGGAAGTCCGCAGTGGCCACAGCCATGTATTGGCCATGCCGCAATACTCTGAGTGTACGCACCTGCGCGTATACCACACCCTGTTGGACGTGATCCGCCAATATCCGGATCATCCACTGGGGTCACAAAACTGGGACGAGCGCGTACAGCATCCAGATTCTCTAGGTGTGCTGAGGCCGTTTAGTACGCTCTGGACAAAGCCGCCCGGATTCGTAAGCCTGATTTTCAACCTATTGCGCATGGCCGAGGCGGAGCCGATGCGTCGGACTCTGCGGTTTGCCTTCAATCGCGGACCGCAGGTACCACAGTTGGAATTGAGCGGAAGTTGAGGTATCGCCATGAGAGACACCGCGATTCGCGTTGCCCTGTTCGCGGACTCCTATCTGGAAGTGGATGGGGTAGCCAATACTACGCGCCAGTTCGAGGCCTATGCGCGCCGCAATGATCTTCCTTTCTTGTTGCTCCATGGAGGTTACGAGAAGGAGAAGATCGTGCGTAAGGGAGCGTTCAGCCGGGTCGAACTCCCACGCGGCCGCTTTCGATTTGCCCTTGATACCAAGCACGACTTTGATTTGGGATTCATCCGTCACCTCGCAAGGGTCGAAGAGATGCTTCGCGAATTCGTGCCGGATGTGGTACACCTCACAGGTCCAAGCGACGTGGGAATTATCGGTGCCCTTGCGGCTCACCGCCTGCGCATTCCCTTGCTTGCCTCTTGGCACACGAATCTTCATCAGTATGCGGAACGACGGGCGCTGCCGCTTTTGGCATTTCTCCCTTTGGGCTGGAAGCGGAGAATTGGGGCCCACATTCGCCACATCAGCTTTCGACTGGCGGCACGTTTCTACCAGATTCCCCGCGTCCTGATGGCGCCAAACCGCGAACTGATCGATTTGCTCGAGAGAGCAACGGGCAAACCCTGCTTACTGATGGCGCGAGGAGTGGATACGGAACTGTTCCACCCGAAGCGGCGAAATCGGCAAGGCGGACCGTTCACGATCGGATACGTTGGACGGATCACAGTCGAGAAGAATGTCGAAATGCTGGTGGAGATTGACAAACACCTGTCAGCCGCCGGCGTGTCCGACTATCAGTTCTTGATCGTTGGCCAAGGCAGCAGCGAGACGTTTCTCCGTACGCATCTCAAGAAAGCCATTTTCACCGGCGTACTTCATGGAGAAGAACTTGCTTGCGCTTATGCCAGTATGGATGTTTTCCTGTTCCCCTCGAAGACTGATACTTTCGGCAATGTTGTCCTGGAGGCTCTGGCTGCGGGAACTCCGGCATTAGTAACAGACCAGGGAGGCCCGCAATTCATCGTGTGTCCTGGAGAAACTGGATTCGTCTGCGCAAGTACAACCGACTTCGTCCAACATCTGCTTTGGCTCCAAAACAACTCGGCAGAACTTCATGGCCTCCAAAAGAATGCCCGCCGTCTAGCCGAAGGCGCTTGCTGGGACAGTGTGTTTCAGGCGGTGTACCGCGCTTATGAAATTGCCTTGGCACCGGCACCCGCGAATGCGAGAGGTGCGCTGAAGATGCCGCTGGGCGCCGAACTCAAGCCCTAAGACCAAGGCACGGAACTGCTACACTGAATACGTCGAGATTCTTCCTGCACTTCGCAAACTGCGGCAAGTCCTATCGCGATTCTGGTGCTCTCGTCAGTTCTAGTCTAGTGCAACGCGCCGCAGCTTTCGAGGAAGCACAGGCTTGCCGTCGCGCATTTATCGCTAAGCCAAATTGCCGACTCATGTTCTTTCTATATGCCGTTACAGAAGCTTAATGGCACCGGATGACCTGCCATGCAGTATGAGGTTGTTGGGGCTCACAGTCTTCCATCCCGTTTCCGTCGCGTTGCCATCGGGATGGTGATGCGGTGCTGCGGATGATCACCATGATGGTCATGTTGATGCCATCGTTTAAACTCGGTTCTAGTATGTAGGGACGAACTGGATCACTTTGCTTTCAGGCACCATAAGGCGAATTGGGTGAAGCGCTCGGTTAATCTCTTCCGAGTGCGGTTGCCCTCGGGCGGCAAAAACATCCAGGCGAGGAGTTGTACGATCACTGGAGGATTGTAGGGAAGGGCCTGATCGGGCTGTGAGGGAAAGAATCGGCTCAGGGACTCCCGGGGATAGTCTCGGAACTGGTCAATCATCGAAACCTGGTGTACGCAGGAAATGGTGCAAAACGGCGCACAAGACTTTTCGGAGTGAAATTCCCGCTCCAGATCTTCCACGCCATATCGCTCCAAGGGAATACCGGGCGTGCCTCGCTGCTGCGAGCAGTAATGCACCAGCCCATCTTCACAGACATAGAGATAGCGGCTCCCGGCACGGCATTTCCACTCGTTCGGGCGGCCTTGTAGGAGATTCTTCTGGAACTGGTTATAGTACGCAAAAGTGGAAAAAGACTTGCCCTCGATCTGAACGATTTCTTGATACACCTGCCGTTCACGCTCGCCAAGCGGCCGCAGTTGGCCTGTGTGATCGTGAACGATGCCCACCGTGGTCGCAAAACCAAGTTCCTTTGCGCGACGGGCGACAAGGGCAGCGTCTTCCGGGCTCTGGCTCGTACCAATCACCGAATTGATGTTTACCTGGAACTCCGCATGAGCGGCGAGGCACTGCAGTTTCTTCTCGAGTACCTTCAGGCTCTTCTTGGAAACTTCATCGGGCCGCACATTGTCGATGCTGATCTGCAGATGGTCGAGCCCGGCGCGATTCAGTCGCTCGATGCGATCTGGAGTGAGCAGGTATCCGTTGGTGATCAATGTAGCGATGCAGCCACGACCGCGAATCCGCCGGATAATCTGGTCGAGATCCGGATGTAGCAGAGGCTCGCCGCCGCTGATCGTGATGACGGAGGTCCCGAGTTCCGCAAGGCGGTCTACTCGGTCCAGCATCACTCCGGTCGGTACCGGCTTCGAGAAATCATCGTATTCATTACAGTACGTACAGGAAAGATTGCAGCGGCGAGTCGGTATAATGTGGGCCACGATGGGATGCCGGCGCGATTTCATCGCGTTGGCCACCACACGCGCCTGACGTACCTGAAACGAAGGGGCGCGCAATCTCCGTCGAATGCCAGCCAGGTTCATATCGGATACGCCCAATGCCAATGGTCCCTCATCCAGCTCTCAATGTATGGAACGTAGCCGCGAACACCATAATTGCGATCAACGACGCGAGCAGTGAATCCGCGGCATAGTGATACCCTCCGACCACCGTGGCTATGGCAATGCTGACTCCGATAAGCAAGAAAATCAACCCTGTCCACGGCTCGATCCGAAGCAACACCAGGCCGGCAGCCATGGCCGAAGCAACGTGTGCGCTGGGAAACGTAATGGCCTGTATGCTGCCACGGCGAAGGATAAAGCGGTTCAGCGCTCCAAGCTTACATTGCGGCATCCGAAACTTCTCGTAACTCTCCAGAGCTCGCGGTGGCATGGCTCGCACAAACGGAGTGATGGCGAAGCAGATGTAGGTTGCCAGCAGCACCACGACCCAGTAATAGTTCACAAACCTGGTTGCATTTGTTACATACAACGCTGCCAGGCCGAGTGGTATCAAAGGGTAGACCAGTAGGTAGCACAGTTCCAAATACACGCCCGCAGCTGTGCTGATAGGGGTCTTCGCAGGTGCAATTCCGAGAGCTCGGAAAAAGGCGTGGTCGAACATCGCGAGTCGCTTCTCGGCGACCGGGTCTGCTTTCGTAAAAAACTGTCCAATCTGCCAGTAAGGAAACAACATCAATAAAACCGGGAGCCAATCTCGCAGGATCGAAGCAGCTACAGGGTTCACCCAGTGACTGCTCCAGCGCGCAAGCACAATAACACCCATTGCAATCGCGGCGAGCGCGGTCGTGTTCAGCCGTCGCTTGAGCCTCAGCCGCTGAAACCATGCGGTGGCAGCCAGAAGCGCGACGAACACTCCTTGTATCAAGGCCGCAGGATCTTCGATTCCCAGTCTCACGTCGGTGTGCTACCCCAAGTTTATTTTCAAAACACAGTTACGAGTGTATTGAACCCCTACAGCGGTTTTTGAGCCTTCCCGTTCCCGGAAGTCGAACAGAAACGGTTTCGGGTAGCGGGCGAGTTCAGCCGGGACGAAGGGCAAAGCCTGCCGGGCTGCGTCCGGGATCAAGCCGCTATCCAAGCTGGGCATCGGGTTTCGTCGAATATCGAACGGCCGAAACCGCTGGATGCGGTGCCGGGCTTGGGCATCCCTTTGCAGTGTACAAAGCTACCTCCTGGTAAACGTCGTAGATGGAATTGAAGACGGAGTCCCACGACGGGGCCTGTTCCGCTCGCCTTCGGGCTGCCGACCGCATCTCCGACAACCGGTCCGGATTTCCGCGAAGGTTGTCTACATATTCGATGAATTCGGTATCGTTGTGTGCAACAAAGCCGCTCTTCTCGTGCTCCACGATGAATTTGGGCCCGCCATCGCTTGTCACGACGCACGGAACCCCGGCAGCAAGTGACTCGAGGACAACATTGCCAAATGTATCGGTATGCGAGGGAAACACGAACGCATCGAAGTTGGCGTATGCCTCCGCGAGTTGCTCTCCGCGCAGTACTCCCGAAAATGTGGCGCGGCGCAGATGCTTCAGCATCCACTCGAACTCGCTGCCCTGACCGACGACAACGATCTTGAAAGTGCGACCGCCCCGCGCACTGAGTGCTTCCTCCAACTCCCGTAGAAATCGGACGTTCTTCTCTTTAGTGAGCCGGCCAACATAGCCAATCACGAATTCTCCATCGGCCCGCTTGCGGCGCTTGGGGTGAAACAAGTCCGTATCAATTCCTCGGGTCATGAGATAGCATCGCTTTCCGGTGAGCTCTTGAACCAGCGAGATAAGCTCCTCATTCGGCGCGAACAGAACGCGAGCTAGACGATAGAAACGCCCGATCAGGCGGAGACTCGACTCACGAAGTTTTCGTCCCAGCACTTCTCTACAGCGTTCCGGCAGCAAGCCCATCACCGGAATCGCTCGTCGTTCCGCATACTCGTGCACATTGGTATGCCACGAGGCCGCGATCGGAATATGCAGTCGATGCGCAATCAAGGCTCCCATTTGGCCTATATCGCTTGGCCCTGTTACGTGCACTATATCGGGGCGAAACTCGCGGACGGTCTCCTCCATTTCCGCAAAATAGCGCCAAAGGTTGAGATCGTAATCATGCTGGTAATCGACTGAAAACTTCGGCCAGCGGCGTTGCAGCTCCACCCGCTCGACTGACCCGTCCCGCCGTCGGTACTGATCGACGCCTCCATGTATGTTCAGCAGGGGAAAATCGCGGCTCTTGGCGAAAGCGTCGAAGTAGCGCATTGTGTTCGCTACGCCATCTATTTCGTTATACGCACACGCAAATAAAGCCACGCGAATCCTGTCCATTGATTTTCTCTCAATTACTTCAATGATTTCGGGGTCGGTGAGCGATCAATATTTTTGTGCCGAATCTTAGACGGTAAACACATGCAACTAGAAAACGGGTGCCGATCTGCATCGTTTCTGAAGACACCGCTGCGCACTTCTACCCTATACAGCTTTGAGTGCGAAAGTTAGCGGCAGGTTGCGATTTTAGCTACAAATATTATTATGACCGACCAGGGCGGAGCCATCCAAGATTGCTGGCTGTGGCCGGCCAATATCCAAGGCGCGGCCGCCCGCAGTACGACGCATCCCCGCGCAGTCCCGTCATCCTTCTATGACCGGCTGGGTACCGTCCAATGAACGGATGGTCAGGAGGGTTCCTGATCGCTCCGACAACCGTCGTCTTCTTGCAACTCGTCTTAGCTCCATCGTAGCACGACAACCTACGGGTAACCATTTCTCCATCCTGATCCATCCTGATCCAGGCACCTTTCCACCACAGCTCCACCGTTCGACCGCTTGATTCCAGCCAGTTGTGGCGTTCTTTGCTGACCGAGGGAGGTGCTTGCCAGTACTTGCATCTCACATTGGCAGATTGCCGGCGGTCGCCTCACAGCTCCACATATCGGCTACGTCTTGCGCACCCAATACGAGCGCTTTTACCAGGACACAGTCAATATATCGTTCAATGGCTCGATGATGAGGCTTTGGCCTAGAGCACCTTTCTGCTCTTTCCAATGGAAGGCGCTGACAATAGCAACGCAACCAGAACTCCCTGGAACATCTTTGTCCCTTCCACTATTGCTGCCATCCGCCTCCCAACGACTGATAAAGCTGCACGAGGGCCAAACGCTCGTTGAGCTGGGCTTCGACCAAGTTGAGTTCCGCTGAGAAGTAATTTGTTTCGCTGGTCAGCACCTGCAGGTAACTCGCGCCGCCGTTCCTATAAAGCACCTCGGACAGCTGGTTGGTGCGGTGGGCCGCCTCCGTCAGCAATTCCTGCTGCTCGCGGAATTCACGGTCTTTTCGAGAAGCGACAAGTGAATTGGACACCTGTTCCAGGGCGTTCTGCACGGTTTGCTGGTAAGAAAGTGCTGCTTCTTGCGAGTTGGCGCGGGCAAGCCTCAGTCCTGAGCGGAGCGCTCCGCCCTGAAAGACGGGTTGACTCACGCTGAAGGCCCCGTACCAGGTCTCTGACGGCTGGGTGATCAACTGGTGCAAGGCGTTGCTCTCCAGGCCTCCCTGCCCAGTCAGCGACAGGCTGGGGAAGAACGAGGCTTTGGCGACGCCGATTTGGGCGTTGGCTGCAACCATGATCTCTTCCGCTTGCCGGACGTCCGGCCGGCGTTCGAGTAATTCCGAGGGGAGGCCGGTCGGAATGTTCTCGGGAACAGGCTGTTCGGTAAGTGCGCGTCCGCGGGGAGTGGATTGTGGATTTTCACCGAGCAGAATGCTAAGCACGTTTTCCTGCTGTTGAATTTGCCGTTCGAGATCGGGAATCGTTTCCGAGGCGGTGTAAACCAGTTGCTCGGCTTGACTTACATCCAGCCCCGAGGCCCCGCCATGGCTCTCCAGCGTCTGCGTCAATTGCAGGGATTGTTGCCGCGACGCCAGAGTGCGCTGGGAGATTTCAAGTTGGCTGTCGAGCGCACGAAGCTGAAAATAAGCCGTCGCCACGTTGGCGACCAGCGAAGAAATTACCGCTCGCTTCCCCCACTCGGTTGCGAGTAACTGGGCGCGCGCCGCCTCGGTTTGCCGGCGATATTTTCCCCAGAAGTCCAGATTCCAGATCACCGATAGATTGACTTCGCCGCCGTTGACCTGGTAAGCGGGAAAGAGCTTTGTGACCTTCGCGTTTTGCTGGCTGAAAACGTCGGCACCGACATTTGCGGAGGGAAGCTGGTTGGCGCGAGTGATGCCGACTTGCGCCTGGGCTTCGAGCACGCGCGCGGCGGCGATGCGCACGTCATAATTCTGTGCAAGGGCGGTGTGGATCAGCTGCGTTAGCACCGGATCCTGATACACCTGCCACCATTGCTCGTTACCCAGCGACGACGCTTGGGCGGCCTGTTCGGGAGCGGGTGCACGGTATTGCTGCGGGACATCCACAGTCGGCCGCTTGTATTTCGGTCCCATCATGCAGCCGGCTTCCAGGACCAGCACAGCAACGATTCCTGAGAGTGCAGTCGTTTTCATATTAGTCACCTTGACTGGGTGCCGCGGCGGGAGTGAGTGGTAATGCGCTTCTTCGACCGGCGCGGGAGAGCTTCTCAACCACATAGAAAATCGCGGGAACAAAGAACCTGCCGATGAAGGTCTCCGCGATCATTCCTCCGATCACCGCCGTGCCCATGATCTGGCGGGCCACAGAGCCGGCTCCGGATGCTGTCCAAAGCGGCACGCAGCCGAGAATAAAGGCGAGTGCGGTCATCATGAGAGGCCGGAAGCGAAGCCGCGCTGCGGAAAGTGCCGCGTCGGAGATCGACATGCCCCGCTCGTAGTCCTCCTTGGCGAAGGCGACGATCAGAATCGAGTTTTTCGCGGCCAGCCCGATGAGCATGATCAGGCCGATCTGGGCGTAGACATCGTTCTCGATTTGAATCATGTATTGAGGCAGAAAGAAGCCGAGCACCACGCGACGCAGCCAGAGCGCGGCAAGAGCCCCGAATACTGCGACGGGTGTGCTGAGCAGTACGCTGAAGGGCACCGTCCAGCTTTCGTAGAGAGCCGCCAGAATCAGGAAAACGAACAGCAGCGAAAATCCGAAAATAACTGACGACGGCACTCCTTTGCGCGCCTGTTGCTCCTGAAAAGACATACCGGCGTAGTCGAAGCCCATTTCGGACGGCATGGTTTGCTTGAAAACGTCTTCCAGGGCCGCCGTTGCCTGATCTGAACTGTAACCGGGCGCTGCGCTGACGTTGATTTGTGCCGATCGGTACTCGTTGTAACGCATGGTGAACTCCGGCCCGTAATGGGTCTCGAATTTCGCCAGCGCGGTAAGCGGCACCGTCTGCCCCTGGCTGTTGCGGACATAGAATTGGCCGAGATCGTCCGTCGTCGAGCGGTATGGCGCTTCGGCCTCTATGTATACCTGCCAGGTACGGCCAAAATCGTTGTAGTAGTTGACGAACAGGCCGCCCATGTAGGCTTGAATGGTGTTGTAGACGTCCGTCAAGTCCACGCCTTGCTTCAATACCTTGTCTTTGTCTACGGTGATGAACTTTTGCGGCACGCTCGGCACAAACGTGGTGAAGATGGTGCCGATCTCGGGACGCTTGCGAGCGGCGGTCATGAACTTGGCCAGGTTGGTGGAAAGAAACTGGACATCCTTGCCGGCGCGGTCCTCGAGCACAAACGTAACGCCCCCGGCAGTACCGACGCCCGGTATCGCCGGTGGTGAGAAACTAAAAACCGTCCCCTCCGGCAGTCGCCTGAGTTCCTGGTTTAAACGCGCCTTGATCGCTTGATATTGTTCCGCCTGAGTTTTGCGGTCCTCCCAGGGCTTCAACGTAACGAAGAAAAACCCGTTATAAGAAGTGCGGACGAAGCTGAGCAAACTGAAGCCCACGACGCTCGTGGTGTACTGGACTCCCGGCGTGTTGGCGAGAACCTGCTCCACCTGTGTAGCAGCCGCGCTGGTGCGCTCCATCGATGCTGCGTTGGGCAGTTGCATGTTGATGTAAAGGTAGCCTTGGTCTTCGTCGGGCAAGAAGCTCGAGGGCAGATGGGCGCTGAAGAACCACGCCGCCACGCCGGCGACTACAAGCAGCACCATCACCACCGCGGCTTTGCGAATAAGGTCTCCCGACCAGCGGACAAAACTGTCGGTTGAGCGATCGAAGTATCCATTGAACCAGCCGAAGAACTTTCCGAGCGGCCCGCGCGTCTGCCTCTTCGGTTTGAGCAATATCGACGCCAGAGCTGGGCTTAGCGTGAGAGCGTTGAACGCTGAGAGCGTCACCGAGATCGCGATGGTGACGGCGAATTGCTGATACAGCCTGCCAGTGATGCCCGGGATGAAAGCAGTCGGGACGAATACCGACGCCAAAACGAGGGCGATACCTACGACGGGGCCCGAAAGCTCTTTCATAGCTTTTGAGGCTGCATCTTTCGGGCTCAGCCCTTCCTCGATGTGGTGCTGTATACCTTCCACAACTACGATGGCGTCATCGACCACCAATCCGATCGCCAGCACCAACCCGAAGAGCGAAAGAGTGTTGATCGAGAAGCCGAACAGCGGAAAGACGACGAACGTGCCGACCAACGAAACCGGCACCGCCAGCATCGGGATTAACGTGGCTCGCCAATCCTGCAAGAACAGGTAGACGACAAAAATGACCAGAACGATTGCGATCAGCAAGGTCTCAACGATCTCTTTCATGCCTTCTGTAACCGGGAGGGTCTGGTCGAGCGAAACCGCGAAATCAACGTCTTGGGGGAAGCGTTGCTTCATCTGCGTCATCAGCTTCCGGACGCCCTGCACCGTTTGAACAGAATTAGTTCCCGGAAGCTGGTAGACGGCGATGACGGCGCTAGGCTTGCCGTTCAGGCGACCGCTCAAGCTGTAGTCTTGCGCGCCAAGTTCGACTCGAGCCACGTCTCTGAGGCGAACCGTTCCACCGTTTGGCGTTTCGCGCACGATAACGTCGCCAAACTGCTCAGGCGTCCTCAGACGCCCTTGAGCCAACACCGCATAAGTGAACTTCTGGTTCTCTGGAGCCGGCTCGCCTCCGACCTGGCCAGCCGGGTTCACCGTGTTCTGTGCATGGATGGCATTGACCACGTCCGTGACGGTGATGCCTAACTTCGCCAATTGATCCGGTTTTACCCACAACCTCATGGCGTACTGGCCGGCGCCGAAGATCTGGGTCTGGCCGACGCCGTAGGAGCGTCCGATGGGGTCGTTGAGATTGATATAGGCATAGTTAGCCAGGTATGTCGCATCGCGCGTGCCGTGCGGCGAATACAGTGCGATCAGCATGAGTGGGGCAGTGGTAGCCTTCTTTAGCGAAATTCCGTAGTTGTTCACCTCAGGTGGCAATTGACCGTTGGCCAGTTGCTGGCGCGACTGTGTCAGGACCAAGTCCATATTGGGATCGGTCTTGAGGTCGAAATCGACGAACAACGTGGTTTGCTGGTTCGCGGTGGTGTTCAGCGAATACATGTAAGTCATGTTGTCCACGCCGCTCACTTGCTGCTCGATCGGTGTGGCAACAGCTTGCTCGAGGGTTTGCGCATCTGCACCAGGATAGTTGGCCTGCAACCGGATCTCAGGTGGAGCGATCTGCGGGAACTGCGCTACCGGCAAGGTCGCGATGGAAATAACCCCTACTATGACCGTAAGAAGTGCAATCACGATCGCGACAATGGGTCGCCGAATGAAAAATTGCGCCATGGCTTAACGCTCCTCCGTTTCCTTATAAGGAGTAGGATTTACCGGCTGCCCTTCCTTGACTTTGTCCGCCCCGACCGCCACCACGCGCTCTCCCGGCTTGAGCCCGGATGTGATCACCCAAAGCGCGCCCACCGTTGGTCCAACTTGTACGGTACGAAGTTGCGCCCGGTTATCAGCGCCGATGACGGTCACTTGGTCGGTTCCTTGCTGCTGACTGACCGCCGACTGCGGTACCAGCATCGCTCCAGCGATGGTTCCAGTCGGTGCCTGCACGCGAGCGTACTGCCCCGGCCGCAACAGATTCCTGGAGTTGGGAAATTCAGCCACGATCTGGATGGTTCCCGTCTGCACACTTACTTGACGGTCGGCAAAGATAATCTTGCCGGGGTGAGGGTAGGTACTACCGTCCGCTAACATCAACTTCAACGGGAGGCGTGAAGCGTGCGTCAAAAAGTCCCCGTTGCCCGGAACGCTGCCATCGGCCATGCGCAGATATTCCTGTTCGCTGATTGGGAAATAGACTTTGATCGGATTTACCTGCGATACCGCCGTGAGGACGGTAGACTGGACTACCAGATTGCCTACTTGCACCGTGGTGACGCCGGCGATCCCGTCGATAAGGGAAATGACTTTCGTATAACCCACATTCAGCGCAGCCTGTTCGACTGCGGCCTGATCAGCCTCAACTGCGGCCTTCGCCCCACGAAGCGACTGCGTATCGGTGTCAAGCTGACTCTGAGGAATGGCGTGAGCTTCCGCTTCGGGAATATCGCGCTTCACGTTCAGCTCGGCGTTCGCCATCTGCGCCTCGGCCTGGGCCAATTGCCCTTTGGCTTGATCAAGCGCTGCTTGAAACGGGCGGGGGTCGATCTCAAACAACAGTTGGCCCTTTTTTACGAATGTCCCTTCGTGGTAATCCTGGCGGATCAGATAGCCGCTCACCTGAGGCTGAATCTGTGCGTTGACGTAGCCGTCGAGCGTTCCCACCCACTCGCCTTGAACCGGGACATCTTTTTGAATGACCGGTGCGACCTCGACCAGCGGCGGTGGAGGCGGGCCTGCAGCTCGCACCTTACCGTTGCTGCAACCGAGTGCATTCACCAACAACAGAGCAGCAAGCACGCCTAGAGAGGTCTGCCCCATCTTAGTTTCACCTTGAATGCGGCCAGGCAAACACCACTGCAAAGAATTCTTGAACATGCTTCTTGTCCTCGCGCGATGGGGAATGGCAAGGCAGATGCCAAACTCGCGAAGCTGCAAATCGTTGAAATCTCGGGAATCAGATCGATAGTCGCGGTGTTAGTAGTCGACACTGTCGAGACGGCTCCGACACTTCGAAAGCCGTACTAGCGGACTTTTATAACTACGACCGGGCAATGTTCTGGATGTCGAAACTGTCAACCCGATGCCAACGAACGTCAGACAGCAGCACAAGCCATCGGCAGGAATCTCGGCTTAAGCCTTTGAGAAGACTGAATCCACGGTATTTCGGTCCGCGCCGCGGGTCTGGCAGTAGGGATGCCATAAGTTCGATGGAAGGCAAACGACCCTAGCCAAGTCGTCGTTGTCAAACGCAGGATCGAAGGAATTGGCATTTATGGTATACGAAAAGTACGATTTTGCCAGGAGCCCAATCGTTGAGAATCAGCAGTTTTCCCTCGAATCCCAATGTATTCGCTGCGGTTCGTCAGTTGTGGCGCGTTCTCTCGAACAACTTTTGGAAGAGGAAAAGCGCCATCGGGAGGAATGTATTGCCAAGCGCGCGGCCTCATAGCGAAGCCCCAGTGCATTTGCTGGTTGCAGGGCAAAATGACGCGATCCCTTCGCGATTTTGACGAAAACGTCAACCAGGAAGACGTAATTCGAATGAAATCGGGTAGGGATCAGAGGCTTTCAGCGATCTGTGCCTGCGTCTGCCTCGCCAGGGCCTCGAACAAATGCCAGTCGATGTGCCGCCCCGCTTCGAGGGGATGACGTGCGGAAGCAGCAGCCAGGCGAGCGGTCGGCGCAGCGTCGCAGAACCCAGCCCGGGTCAGTACCTCTGCTATCCCAGGCTTCGATGCGTTCAGGTACAGGTCACCGGCCAGGATGACCAAGCCCGCCTCGTACTTAGTGGAGCCTTTTGGGACCTCATTCAACTGGCCAAGCCGCAACGCTTCGTTGGACCGGCTCTCAAGGCGCAAGTTGTAGCAAAGCGTCGAAGCCTCTGCCGTATTGATTTCCGCGGTCAGGGCGAATCCCCCGAGCCGCTCCTGAAACGTTTGCAGTTTGGCTTGAACCAGCGCGGCTTGAAGTCCGATTGTCGCTCGAAACGGATCACGCGCGGATCCGAGATTTTCCAGCATACAGAGTGGCCTGACGGCGCGGCTGGTTTTCGTGCCTTGCGCCAGTTGTGCGTACGATGAGCATTGCTGTGGACCTCCTGAAGAATGAAAACATCGGCATTCCTGTCCGGAAATCCACGATCCCAGGCAGCTTCAAACCACGGTCAATGTTTAAATTCCAAAGCCCGCAGGGAACTGGGTGACCACGATAGCATGGGCTCGGGGCTAAGTTTTCGGCAATGATTTTCCATCGGCATCCGTGTTGAACACTACGCCCTCAACCGCGCCAGTCGCTGGGCATCATGCTTTTTTCCTTCCTGCCGTCGGCTTTGCGTTAGACGCCTTCCGCATGTACACAACTGCACCGCGCCGCTCGAAACGAACCTCGTCCAATAACGTCTTCATCAGGTAAATCCCGCGGCCATGGGCAAGCAGCCGGTTCTCCTGAGCAGTCGGATCCGGCACTGAGTCAACATCAAACCCTTGTCCTTCGTCTTCAACCCCAATCGAGACCTCGCCGTCCGTGGTGCAGCGGCACGCGACGTGCACACACTTACGGGGATCCTGCCTGTTGCCGTGGAGGATGGCATTTGCCAGCGCTTCACGCAGCGCCATTTCGATGTTCATTTCGCTCCCGTCACGGTTTCGGAAGGTCGCGATGAAGCGCATGAGCTGCTCGACGAATGGCGAGATGACCGAGATACGGCTCGGAAGAGACTGTCGCAGCTCAACGAAAGGAACAGAACGAAAAGCTGGCACGGGAGATGAAGAGGCCTGTGTGTACGCCATGTCTCTGCGCTCCGACTGGATTTTGCGTCCCAGTCACTCCCAGATAGGGCACGGCGCGTGCCAAAGTGCGTATTTGAGTAAGTGGTTGAAATCTAAAGACCAGATTGAGAGGTACCTCACGACTGTCAAATGAGTGTCGAACCTTTCAACATGCGCCAACAGGCACTAACTTCGAGCAGATCGGTGAATCCAGACGATTGAAGCGAGCCCGCGATCTCGCGCTGCAACAGTTATAAAAACTGGTCTCGCAGTCCTTCAAGTATGCAGCCGATGTAGCTGATCTCGCGCCACGGGTCTTGCGGTTTGCCATCCCAGATTGAAATTTCTCTGGAACCAGGTTGGGCTCGGAAAGGGCCCGATGACGTGAACCGCCTGTTCTACGGTCGCGAGTGCGTTGGGCGAGGAACTCAAACATATACGGCTCAGAAGGACGTAAGTCTGAGTAAGCTTGTTTAGATCCTAAAGATCCTATTGGATAGCATCGGAGACGGCGTGCGCGCTTTCACTACGAAGTCTGAATACAACTCCTCGCAGTAGGAAATTCGCTTAGCCAAAATCTCCCGTCGATCCTGGGATCTTTGCATGCTTGACATGCTTACGCTGGACACCAGCGGGCTAGTAGGCGAGTTAAAGATTGCGGCGAGAGCCGAAATCCCAGCCGGGTCCGAAAGCCCTCCAAGCGATCTCCTTTCTGGAACCCGCATTATCTCAAGTACAGCCAAAAGACAGCTAGGGATCCTAGCAGCGCGATGTACAAACCAATGCAGATTACGACGCCATCATCGCCATTCTGCCTGGGTGTGGCAACATAGTCGTTTTTGTTACTAGAACTGCCTGAGGGCGGCTCAAGATAGCGAATCGCCTCATAGACCTCGTAATCGTTCAGTTCTTCGATATTCCTGTTTGGATCGGGATTTGTCAGCATAAGACCTTCTAGTTAGCAAAGGGGAACTTTGCTATTTGCCCCTGGGGGGTTCTTTGGGAGACTACGAGATCGCGGCCTGAGCGCGCCTTGTGTCAGCTCCTTGAGTTTTCTTCGCGCACGTGTCGACTGGGCTTTCACAGTACCGCGAGGTATTTTCAAAATTTCTGCAGTCTCGCGGATTGACAAGCCCTCAATATCCCGGAGCCGAAACGTCCTGCGCAGAGTGGGCGAGAGCTGATTGTAAGAATAGGTTAAGCGTCTACTGAACTCAGAATATTGGCATTCATCCTCGGGATCAGGTCTGGGGTCCGCTAGTTGCTCGGATACCGAAAGTGTCTGAGTCTCACCCATTGGTTCGTCGAGAGGCACATGGACGTGACGTCGCCGGCGCCGTAGTTCCAGTCGGGCGCAATTATGCACAATGGCGGTCACCCAGGTGGACATCTCTGACTGGCCCTTGAACTGATCTATGTGCGCATAGGCAGCGAGAAGCGCGTCTTGAACGACGTCTTCGGCATCTTCGGCATTCCCCAGCATCCAGTAGGCCTTTCTGTAAAAGGAGGTGAGGCGGCTTGACAAAATGCGCCCAAATGCCTGAGTTGTTGCTTCTCGGCTTGGAATTTCGAGAGATCCGTCAGCCCCGAGGTATGCGTGTGTGCTTGACATGCGTTAGCCTTCCTTTAGATCGGCCGCCCAGGGAGTGATCAGCTTGCTGCCCACGGCCAACCGGCGTTGATTGGAACCAATGAAAGAGATCATCACAATGACTGCTTGCTGACGTACTCCATGCAAGGTGTTTGCCAAACCAAAGAAAGCCATAAATCAATGGATTTTCAACGCGGCACAGAACGAGCCGAGCAGACAGGGTTGACTCTGTTGACAGCAGAATCGACAGGTCACGAAAATCTAAAACAGGAGGTGACGCGGTTCATCCCGGATAAGAAGCTCTCGGAGGACGGGCACGCTCGCCGGTGTGGCTTGCGCAAACGAGTTACGGTGTAAAAGGGGGTGGTTAAGCGCAGTACTTTAGGACCACGGAGCCGCTGGTGCGTGTGACAAGACCCACATTCGGATTTAGATTCGTCAAAGCAGGTCAAAAGCCAGCTGCGAAAGAAGCCGCTCGACCTGAGCCGCCTAGCTGTTCAAGAGCACGGACGCGACCTTCCCGAATTTGCAAAACCGAGCACCCGAGGAGAAGAGCGCATTGGTGATGCGAATAGCGCTCCAGAACCGACATCACGAAAACAAACCGTTCGAAGTCTCCAAGTCTCAACACCGCGTCCACATCGAAATACGCCCCTGAAACGCTTGAGGTCTCGCTCTGCGAGAAAACAGTCGCGACCGAAGAAGAGTCAGGGAGGCTCGGACGCGGCTTCAGCTCAAGAATTGCGTTTTCGACGATAACGCGTTTCGCCCAGGAGCGTGCCCACGTCCGGAACCCGCGGTTTTCCTTAACACAATCCTCAATACCAGCTACGAAGCACTTTTCTGCCTTTTCCCGATCTCGGGTTAGCAGAAACGACAGGTGATAAAGGCCGTTCATATCTTCCCGAAAAAACTTAATCGATTTCTCGCGAGTCCCCTATGAATTTGGCTCGCTTCCGCGACCTTGATTGCCCGCTTGGTCCCTCATTTCTTCGCCTTCCCATGGTTCCCGTTAGCTCGGCGGGCAACCTGTTTCAGAATGTGTTTCGTAAACACACCATGGCAGCGGAATTTGACTCCCTTCTGGATAAGCTCAAACAACACGTTTTCACCTTCCTGACTAATGGCCGTTATATGCCTCATGTCGACGACGATTTTGCGGTCGAAAAGGTCCGTACTGACCCTTTCCCAGGCACTCCTCAACTCCGTCACCCAGGGCCCCACGAGCGTGCCTTCCACAATCAACCGCCGTTCAGTGTGGCCTTCAATAGTCGAAATCTTCAACATGGGTGCTTTCTACGACTTTCTACAACGTAGGGACACAGGCAAGGTGCTTGCCAAATCTCCAGAGCTCTAAGTGCAAGGATTGCAACGCGGGTTTTTCAGCAACCTGTGTCGACAGTTGAAAGTGTCGAACGCGTCTCTGACTTCTGTGTCGGTCCTCCCGTTGAGTCCATACAAAAGACGGGAACCCGGGTAATAAAGACCGGGGCCGGTCCGACAGGAGTCGCGGGTTGCGTATAGAAGGAAGAGCAAGTCGGCAGCAGGTGGAGAGCTTCGTCATCCTGCGCTTACTTCATGTGACCACCCCTTCGGGTGAATTTGCCGAAAACGAATTCTTGGGCGATGTTTGCGCCAATCCGTTCAGCCGTGCCAATCGCAAAATTTCCGAACACGAGCCCCGCACCACGATTGGCCTGGGGATAATAAAGGTTTGCCAGAGATGATGACGCCAAATCCCCGCCTACACTCGAATAGTTGGGCTGCCACTTTCCGTTGTCCCCCTTCGCGACAAACGGACTGAACATCGCATGCCGGATTCGGGAACCGGTCGTGCCACTTCCCTGATAGAAGTAGCGCGGATCCTGGTGCAACAGCGAAGGCAATATGGCGCCGCCGATCATGATGTCGGAAAAACCGTCGGCCGCAGTGGAGCCAAATCGCTCTCCATAAGGCCCCCAGCCTTGGCCGTATTTCGGGGTATTTGCGGCTTGCCTGGAAGCAGAAACCAAGCCGACTCCGGCGGCAGTAATCGGGTCAGTGGACACTTTGAGGGCGAGTTCGAATTTCCGCTTCGTCGAGAGCGGCTCAGCATTCGAATCATAGGCAACGTAGAAGTTTGGAATGATTCCGAAAACACGCTGCTGTTCTTCAGCCTTGAACTGCTCGGTCGCAACTTCTGCAGGATCATAGTGAACATCGACCGTTGTGTGCTCAGTTTCAATCCGGAGTTGGATGCCACTTAGAATCTTGAACTGACCAGGTTCGAGAGTGATGGTGGGCGACGTCCAGTCCGCAAAATCCTTCGCTGTGATCTTGAGCTGGTAAGAGGTTCCGGGGTTTACCTCATTAAATTCAAAAAAGCCGTTTTCGGGCGTGACCACTGTCTGGGGATCGCCGCTTTCGAGTGTCTCGAGAAGAACCGTCGCATTGGGTATGGGGCCACCATTGGCATCGGTGACTGTTCCAACTAGTTTTCCTGGCTTTGCTTCCGCGCCTTGAACGCTCTGTCCGTGCATGGCTATCGAAAGAACAACTGCCACGCCGACCACCATTGCAGAACGTATGGGAAGGGAAATTGACATAGAATCGTCCTCGCATCTCTGTGGAGGCAAGGACCATGCCAAACCCAATCTAAGCTAAGTGGTTGAATTTAAGAGCGCGAATGCGATCAGAAGTGTCGAGAGTTGAAAGTGTCGAACACAAATGACAGAGAAGTGACAGCAGACAACGAACATCCTCGGGAAACACAACATCATTGACAATTTCAGGTCGGGTTCTGCACGGCAAATGCCACACGACCGCGAATCGCCAACGGCGTGCAAAGCTGCAGTAACCGGATGCGTGCATTTCGGTCTTCAGAACTGCGAACACCACCTCGGCACCCCCGCTTCACGTTCTCCCTCATCAAGTTGATCACGCGTGCGTCGTTGTAGCGGTAGGCAAGATTGTAGTTTAGCGTGGAGAAGCAGTGCTTTTGGCGGGTTACCTTCATATCGTCCAACCGTCCAAGCGATCGCGATGAAACGCGAGTTGGTCGATGTTGCCCCGCGCGATCTTCCGATTCCCGCTGACATCTCCAGGGCCTTTCCGAATCGTGCTGTTGGCTCACGCCAAGTGTCTTGCGGTCAATGCGCGGCGGCGTTTTGCGTCCCGCCCCACCCTGCCAGCCAAACCTCTCAAGTGTCAGAGATCTTGTGACACTGTTCGACTCTCGACAGTGCCGAGGCGGCAAAGCCTGCACTAATCGACTCATTTTGCTCGGCGGTGCAGACGGACTAGATTTGGAACTCCAGTTGCCTTGATTTGAGGCGCGACGCTCGTAGAGGCGGTTATGTGGAGAATCACAACCCGCGGGTTCACGTTACAGGAAGTGCTGATTCTGGTTGCTATGAACATCGCAGCCGGCACCCTTGCCGACCGAGAAACGCGGGGAAGAAACGTCGCAGAACAAAATAAAGAGGAGCGTACATGCAATTTAGAAACTTCCTGAGGCTTGCAATGGTAATTGCTGTGGGTGATGTTGCATTACTGACCATGAGTGCCGTCGCGCAAGAGACCAGATCGGAAATCAGCCTCCAGGGCACAGGGTTTTTCACCAAAGACAGTGGAGGCAACGGCATCCAAGACCACGTCAGTAATACAGGGGGGTTCTAGTGGGCTATCGGTACAACATCAATCGGTGGCTTGCCGCCGAGGCCAACTATGGCTACGACCGGAATACGCAGATCTACTTTGGTAGCGGGGTCGGGCGCGTGCAGTCCAACGTTCACCAAGCCACCGGTGAAGCCGTGATGAAACTGCCCGGCGTTCTACACTTGCAACCGTATGCGCTTGCTGGCGGCGGAGCCCTGATGTTTGATCCGACTGGTAACGCTGGCGGCAGTTTTGGGGGTGCAACGTGGCAGGCCAGAGGCGCGTTCGTTTATGGCGTCGGCGCCGACTACGCTTTCACGAGACACATTTCATTACGGGGAAATACCGCGGCTACGTATACAAGGCGCCCGATTTCAATCTGGCCAGCTTGAACACAGATGCTTGGACGCATACAGCGCAGCCTTCGGCCGGCATCGTCTTCCGCTTCTAAGCCCAAGCAACGAAGATAACCGTATTGCTCGCTGAGTCTAAGTGTCGCGACAGCGAGGTGAAGTGAGGGGGATCCGGCCAACAATCCGAATTCCCCTTGCTTGTTGTCGAATCCGCATCCACGCTTCCCCTCCCGCGCTTTTGCAAGCGCAAGTTGTGCCTGGAGTACACAGCGACTAGTCATCTCAGCGTCCGCCTTTGCCAGAATGCCCAAGTCTGGTGTACGAACTGATCCTGTACTCGAGTTGATCGGTCCAGCATGTTCTGGTTTGCCCAAACGTGTGACAAGTAAGAATTGGACGGTTCTCTGTCCGAACACGATTATCAGGTCGAACGGGAGACTGACCGGAGGACGATCGCTGGCAAAGGGCACAATGACTGAATGTGAAGGGAAAGGGCCGAATTCATCTAGATAGTAGGCAAGCGCCTTATGCATTCCCCTTGTAGTCAGCGCCGGGTCAGACTTCAGCCTGCATTCTTCGGCACGTAAAACATACGTGCATTCAGTTTCGAAATTGCGTTGAGAAGATTCAATCCGCTGGCGACTGGTTTTCCTCTCTTGTGGATGGTCGCTGGGTTCGTTCGAGATCGTGGAGTTTCCTTTGCTGGTCCGGAGCTAGAACTCCGTAGATTTTGGACCGTATGCGAGCGTTGGCTACGATCAACTTCGCCAGTAGGGCCGCCTCGGCCTGGGCCAGGCTCTTGACTTCCTTTTCATTCATGGCACTACCGTTGATCGCAAGCAACTTCTCCCTCGTGATGCGGAGCTGTGTCTTCAGCGGCTGCAAACTCTTATGTTCACGCACCATCACCTCCTCAATGGCTGTAACCTGCGAGGGCGTCAGGCTTAGATAGTCAGCGAGCGAAGGATTCAGCTGGAGAGACGAGAATGGGAGAGCCACCATCACGATTTCGGTGTCCTGTGTCGGAGCGGGGCTTGCCGGAGCGTCGGGGATTCGCGCCACGTCTTCTTGCTCGATTTGACGCCACAGGCTCAGCAGTTCAAACTGCATGTGCGTCACCTGATATTGCTCGGTGCTCATTTCCTTCCCTTGTTCGGTGCTGATTTTTCCCTGTTGCACGGCCTCGGCAATTGCTGCCAGTGTGGCTGAAAACCTCTCGGTGATCGCGATCATCGCCTCCTCGTAGTCCTCAGATTCTGTGTGCTGCTCGCCCGGTTTAAGATCCGGACTCGTTGGGTGGATTGTCGAACTTGGGATCTCAGAGTCGGAAATAGACGACTGAGAGACCCAGCTTCGATGATTCGCCTTCACGTCGTCGATAGCAAACAGCGCAACGGACGAAATAACCATACAAAAAGTTATGATGACAACCAGCCTGATTTTCATTTCCAATACCTCTCTTCTCACAGTTGTAGTGCAACTCCCCTTTGTGGCTCGTGTCACAACCACTCACCATCAGACCGGCAAGTCTGATGCCAAAGTAGGTTACCCCTAACTAAGCCGTTGGAATAAGGAGGCAGTCGCGAGACAAGTGGCAACAGTGTCGAGGAAGTGTTGAAATCTCCAAAGCAGCCCGACGGCGCGATTGTTGCTTACCCCGACCGCGGGAAGAGTACCGAGCAACGAAGCGGTTCCGTTCGCGCGCTCAAGATCAGGTTGTCCTGGTCAAGCATATTGCCCAGGATCGATGCCAAACTTCTTCA
>Ga0123355_10001079_pt1 | contig 37648 bp, 33 predicted proteins | sample TergutEmb28metaG_3_FD_89872 | JGI IMG/M metagenome (GOLD analysis project Ga0123355, IMG submission 89872) | Embiratermes neotenicus P1 segment gut microbial communities from Petit-Saut dam, French Guiana - Emb289 P1 | ecosystem: Host-associated > Arthropoda: Insects > Digestive system > Gut ...
CGCATATGAATCAGTAAGAAATTGATGCCCCCTCAAGGGTTCTTGAGGGCCTTTAGCTCAGTTGGTTAGAGCATCCGGCTCATAACCGGACGGTCCGCGGTTCGAGTCCGTGAAGGCCCACCAAAAATATGCCAAACCCTGACGAGAATGTTTTCGTCAGGGTTTGGCATATGTATATGACTTGCAAAATAAAAATCTAAAGCGTGGTTTTCCAGAGACCGTGCAAATTGCAATATTCAAATACAGCTATAGGCTTGTCATTGACAAAACTAAATTCTGCAGTTGGTGCTGCTCCGGCTTTGAGGCATTTTCTTTGGCCTCCATTTTCGGTTTCAACATAAATAAACGCAATATGATGCTCTTCTTCCATCGGATGCAAAACACTTCCGACCTGTACACTTATGGAATTGCCTGAAATGTTGACTTGAGGAACATGTTTCTCTGCACTGGCATCAACAGTGTTCGGGACAAGCTCCGCCATCGGCTCACCGCAGCATACAAGTGGCACGCCTTTATCCTGAATAAACCCAATCATATTCCCACAACGCTGACATTTGAAAAACTTCTGCCTGCTCATATAGTTTCCTCCTTAATATGTTATGTAACTATCATGATAACATACAAAAGCAATGATAGCAATTTCTAAATGTAACAGTTATGATACTTTTCCACGATACAATGCCCCATAAAAAATTATATTTGAGGGAGGCTTTATGTGGGGCAGAAATACAAAAAACAATAATATTGGCAAACCTAACCTCAGGCATCGACTTATAATCACGATTGCACTAGCTGTTATTATGGCGATTGTAGTTGGGATTTCATTTGCGATGATGCGATTAAGAATTGCGGATATGCATATAATCTTTCCACTTGTGCTGGGCATGTCTGCAATCGTTATAATATTTATGACCCTTTGGACTCTTGGGGCATCAAATCGATTTGTGCGGTTTGCAAAAATAATGCGCCGCATTTGTATCATAGGCCTTGCGGCAGGATTTACAGTGTTTCTTGTTTTTCTGGGACTTACAATTTCAGGTGCGCATACTCAGGAAGCTGATATTGATGCGCTTATTGTATTGGGGGCAGGGCTACGTAACGATGCGCCCAGCCTAGTTTTGCAAACCCGCCTTGAAGCCGCGATTGCGTATCTGGAGACACGTGAAGATGTGCCCATAATCGTCTCAGGCGGCCTGGGATTAGGGCAGAACATCAGTGAAGCAGAGGCGATGTTCCGATATCTACGCGCAAGAGGAATTGACGAAAATCTCATATGGAAAGAAGATGCATCAACAAGCACCTACGAAAATCTGAATTTCTCAAGAGCATTGATGGAAGCGCGTGGCATTGATATCGAAAATGCGACTGTTGCAGTTGTTTCAAACGAATTCCATCTGTTTAGAGCAACGCATATAGCTCGAAATGTAGGGATTTGCGCAGTGGGCGTTGCAGCAGAAACCCCAGGCCTCTCGCTCAGAGCGCTTTATTTTTTCAGAGAAGCATTTGCACTTGCTGCGCAGATACTGCTTTAATATAAATATTTTCGTGAAAAAAGGCGCATGGCTGACCCCATGTGTTTTTTTGACTTTGGCTGTACTATACTGTATAGTAAAACGGAAAACAACAAGGCGACAACGGAGGGTAAGCGTAGTGGGAAAATCACTTGTATTAGCCGAAAAACCTTCGGTGGGAAAAGACATAGCAAGGATACTGGGATGCAGGCAAAGTGGCGATGGCTGCATGATTGGCGACCGACATATAGTTACTTGGGCGCTAGGGCATCTTGTAACGCTTGCAGATCCTGAAGTCTACAGCAAGGAATATAAAACATGGAGCCTAGAATCTCTGCCGATGTTACCGGGCAAAATGCAGCTGGTTGTCATGAAAGAAACCTCAAAGCAATTTAACATAGTTCAAGGACTTCTAAAACGCGCTGATGTATCGGATATCATAATCGCAACAGATGCCGGACGCGAGGGCGAACTTGTTGCCCGATGGATACTGATTAAAGCCGGATGCAAAAAGCCTGCAAAAAGGTTATGGATTTCATCACAGACGGATAAGGCGGTGCGTGACGGATTTCAAAACCTCAAACCAGCGGCGAACTATTACGATTTATTTCAATCGGCAGAAGCACGCTCTGAAGCGGATTGGCTTGTGGGTCTAAACGTAACCAGGGCGCTGACATGCAAATACAACGCCAGCTTATCTGCCGGTCGAGTTCAAACACCCACACTTGCTATGATTGTTGCACGAGAACAAGAAATCAAGAGTTTTATTCCAAAGGATTACTATAATATAAAAGCACAGTTTCAGGGATTTACAGCGACTTGGACAGGAAACAGCGGGCAGACCCGCATTGCAAACAAGACCGATGCCGAGGCAGTGCTTGAAAGGATATCAGGCAAGCAGGGCATTGTGACAACCATACAGAAACAATACAAACACAAAGCGCCACCTGCCGCATATGACCTTACAGAGCTTCAGAGGGACGCTAATCGCAAATTTGCATATTCAGCAAAAGAGACGCTTTCAATAATGCAATCGCTTTATGAGCATCATAAGCTGCTCACATACCCACGCACCGATTCGAGATATATAACAGATGACATCATACCTACCCTGCCTGACAGGCTTAGGAGTATTGCAGTTGGGCCATACAAGGAACATGCAATGGCACTTTTGAAATCACGCCCATTATCGACGAAATATATTGCGGATAATAGCAAAGTTAGTGACCATCATGCAATAATTCCGACTGAAGAATCAATAGACTTGATGTTTTTAAGACCGGAAGAGCGGAATATATATGACTTGGTTGTCCGGAGATTCCTTGCGGTACTGATGCCCGCATTTGAATATGAAGAAACAAAGCTAACGGTGACGATTGGTAAGGAAAAGTTTGCAGCCAAGGGCAAGATGATCCGCTTTGCCGGTTGGAAAGCCGCATATGGGCAAGGAGTGGCAGATGACGATGACGATGAGGATTCGGATATAAGAGAGCAAACCTTGCCACAATTGCAGCAAGGAAGCAAGCCAGAAATCAAGTCATGCGCTATTATTACAGGCAAAACAAAGCCGCCGGCACGATACAATGAAGCAACCTTGCTGACGGCAATGGAAAACCCAAGTGGCAAAGAAATGAGCGCCGATATGCTGGCGATTCTAAAAACAACGAGCGGACTCGGAACACCTGCGACACGCGCCGATATTATTGAAAAACTGTTCTCGTCGTTTTGCATAGAACGCCGAGGTAAGGAAATCGTGCCAACCTCAAAAGGTATGCAGTTGGTTGGTCTTGTGCCGGAAGATTTGCGCTCGGCAGAACTTACCGCAAAATGGGAACAAGAGCTTGCGCTTATAAGCAAAGGTCAGGCGCAAAAAAAAGTATTTATAGAGCAAATGCGTGGCTATGCAACGAAACTTGTTTCTGCGGTTGTCTCTAGTGAGGCCAAGTATACGCACGATAATATGACAAAAGACAAATGCCCCGATTGCGGAAAGTTTCTCCTTGAAGTCAGTGGAAAGAAAGGTAAAATGCTTGTATGCCCGGATCGTGAGTGCGGATATCGCAAGAACCTTTCGATGACAACCAATGCCAGATGTCCCAACTGCCATAAGAAACTGGAGATGCGTGGAGAGGGAGAAAAACGCATGTTCGTTTGTATTTGCGGACATAGAGAAAGACTATCAGATTTTGAAAAGCGCAAAAAAGAATCCGGTGCATCAAAGCGTGACACAGAAAACTTTTTACGCAATCAAAACAAACAAGATAATGATAAAGGCAAGTCAGCCTTGGCAGAGCAGCTTGCAAAATGGATGGAAAATTAAAGCCGCTGGATAGACGATTGCGTTCGACTTCCGGCAGCTCAAGAGGCTATGTGTAGGGCAAAGGCATTATAGCACGGTTCGCGCCCTCTAGCCTTTGCGGATCTCTCAGCAATAAGGACTACCTAAAAACACCCATTTTCGTCCCCTCTGCGACCATCTGCACACAACCTGCAGATAGCTCCACAATCTTTTTTTGCAATATAGCAAAATCATCTGAGGGAAGTGTGCATTGCAAGACAACATCAGCACCAAAGTCCTCAGAGGTTATATCTGCACCGAAAGCGGCCAGTTGACGTTTGACCAACTCAAAAAGCGAATACTGCATGGACACAGAACAAAGCGTGAGCTCACGCATACTTCCAACTCCGGCAGACTCTAGTGCGATAGTTCCGCAGCGGGCATAGGCTCTTACAAGTCCGCCTGCACCAAGCAAAGTGCCGCCGAAATAACGCGTTGCGACACAGCAGAAGTCATAAACATCTTGCCTTATAAAAGCTTCAAGCAACGGCATTCCGGCAGCTCCGGAGGGCTCTCCATCATCACTGTAGCGAGTGATATTCCCGGATTTTACTCGATATGCATAGACATTATGGTTTGCGTCACGGTACTTTGTGCGAATGGAATTTAGAAATGCAAGCGCCTCATCCTCTGATGAAATCGGTGAAATGTTGCTGATAAACCGGCTTTTTTTCTCGATGAAATCAATCTCGACAGACTGTAATGGAAGTTTATACATGTGCGTACTCAAGCCCCCTTGTCCAGGACGATAACAAAAATAAGTGCCAAAAGGCAGGGAGAGAGGCGAGTTTAAGGCCGCGCCGTCACCCTATTAGAATAAGAATATATACCAAACCATTAAATTAATCAAATGCGAGGTAAAAATGAAACCTATCTACGACGAAACGTTGACTCAAAGCTCCGCACCTGCGGAAAATATTGACCAATCGCATAATGAAAAAGGCTCTCGTTATAAAATGATTGCTGTTGATATGGATGGCACACTGCTCAACAAGGAGTCGCAACTCACTGAGCGCACGGAAGCTGCAATAAAAAAGGCGGTTGAGGCGGGCGTAATTTATGTTCAAGCGACAGGCCGAGCCCCTAAAGGTGTAGAGATTGTAAACAAACTCTTTGACAAAGACTTGCCGTTTATCGTTTATAACGGCGCCTCGGCCGTTATGGGCAAGTCAAGGAAAGTGCTTTTTAATGAATTTCTGGACGCATCGCTTGCAAAAGAGGTTTTTGATATTGGGCGTACAAGAAATATACCGGTTATCACTTGGACAAAAGACGGCATATTTGCGAGTATGGAGTGCCAGCAGGCAGCGGACTACAAAAACCGCTACAATATGGAATTGCCAATTATAAACAGCATAAATGAGGTTGACGGTGAGAGCATATTTAAATTATTTTGGATAGACACGCCGGAAGCCGTCAGGAGTCTGCAAAGCGAAATGAATGCGTTCTTTGGAGATAGGTTAGGCTGTTATTCTTCTCAGCCGGAATTTTTGGAATTTGTTAGCCCAAATGCAGGCAAAGGTGCTGCTTTAGAACGGGTTGGGAAGCTTTTTGGTATAGACCGAAATGAGATGATTGCTGTTGGTGATGGTTATAATGATATTTCAATGCTCTGTTATGCAGGGTTGGGGGTTGCAATGGAGAATGCCCCTGATGATGTCAAGGCTGTTTGTGAACATGTAACACTTTCTAATAATGATGATGGTGTTGCGGCTGTTATTGAGCAATTCATTTTAAGATAAATAATTTAACCCACTAATAATATTGAATATAGCAAATGTAGCAACTAAACCCTGCATGACATTAAAGCAGTTTTCGACAACTCTTTCACTTAGTTTTTTATTGAGGATTGCCCCGATGAAGCCTCCGGCAACCGCCCCAATCATCATTGGTGGGAGCATTTGTAGGTTAAACGCGCCAAAACCCACAGTCAGTGATGCATAGATTGCATTTGCTGACTGTGAGAATAATATCACTACTATTGAGCAGACCATGGCGGTTTTGATGTTAAATGAAAACAGGAAAATTACCACGGCTATGTTTATTGGCCCGCCTCCTATGCCAAGGAACGCTGCGAGAACACCAAGCACAAGCCCGGTGAGCACAATAAGAGGCTTTCCGGATAGATTTTTACTTTCGATAGATGCTCTTCTTCTCATATACACAAAAACACTGATAGCCATTATAAGGAGTAGTGCATTTTGTATCACCGTGACAGTCTGTCCCATCTCAAGTGCATTTACAATCATTGTGAGCAAATGCTGACCTAAAGTGCCACCAAGCGCTGCACCTATGGCCAGAGGGAGGACAATCTTGAAGTCGATGACAGTTTTCATCATCAGCTGTTTTCCTGCGGAAACAAATGACATGACCAAGACTGTTAATGATGAAAGCATACTGATAGACTGAACATCGAAGTCGCCCAGAATGTCAAGAACCGGCCTCATAATGATTCCACCGCCTATGCCGGCGATTGCACCGGCGGTTGTTGAGACGATGGCAATTAAAAAGTAAATTATTGGCTGCAATTTCACTACATCCTTATTCTGTCGTCATCTTTGATGACGAGATATTTTCTGCAACAAGCGGAATTTGCACAATTGTCCGATTCATGGCAACTTAGCAATCGACGTCTAGTATAACATAATAATCTTTTGGGGTGTATAAAATTTAGAAACGCAGGTGTTTTTCTGATGTGAAAACCATTCTGATGCACGTAGCGAGTTGCTATGTAAGTGGAAAAAATAAATATTGACTTTAACAATGTTAAATGTTATATTTAACATTGTTTTTATATTTGTGAAAGGGTAACATATATGGCTATAGAAGTAGTGCCTGAATGGATGGCAAATTTTGAAGACGAAGATGTTGCATTTATCAAGAAATTTCTGATGGCCTCCGGCTCACTAAAAGAAATGGCGTCTCAGTATGGCGTGACATACCCTACAGTGCGCCTGCGGCTCGACAAATTAATTCAAAAAATCAAAATCAGCGAGGATGTATCCAACGAACCATATGTGGCGCTTATAAAGCGTTTGGTTATAGGTGACAAAATCGATTTTGACACCGCAAAAATACTGATTTCCGAATACAAAAAGATTGGAGAAAATAAATAATGGCAAGAGTTTCTTTTGTGGTAATAGCATTTGTTTTTGCGCTAATATTTTTTGCAGGAAGTATTCTGCTGCAAATATTTCTATCGAAAAAGGAAAGCAAATGGCCAGGCCTTTTGCTTCCAGCTATAACCGTGTTATTTTCTGTGCTGGCGATATTGGGCATAGCCATTTACAGCGTAGGCTCAGGTTATGCAACAACACAATTCATGGTCGATGGTGTAGTTGTTGAGGAAACAATTATCTGGGCGCATGATTATACAATGTCTGAGCTTGCAAATATAATCAATATTTTTATCCTGATGAATATTCCCACAGCTGTATTGCTTATCATTTATGCAGCGTGCAGAGGAAAGCGACGCCGCCAACGCGACCTGGAAAAAATGGCTGCACAGGATTTGGAATAAAATATCATCAGGGCTTGGAGACTTTGGGTCGAATTTGTACATTGTAGCAGAAGTGTAAGCTTATACCAACATCATAGCGAGAGTCGAGCCTGCCGACAAGCGGTAGAGCTCGACTCTCGTCTTATATTCTGGTATGTTAAACCAACCAGAGCCGCAATTCCAACTGAAGCAGCTCTTCGGCAAGCTCCTTTGGAAGCCGATCCTCAAACTGTGCATAAAACGCTTTGACAGGCGGCAGAATTTCTTTCCAGTAAACACTTCCCACAGAAAGAATAGCTCTGACAGCATCTATATTAAACCGCCTGCCGGGATGGATGTAATACTCCATGTCTTCAATGTTGATATCCTTTGTTCTGGGCGTATAGCCGATTGCAGTTTCCCTGGCATCGACTTCGCCCTTACAACGTCTGACAATCCAATCAATGACACGGAAATTGTCGCCGAAACCGGGCCAAATGAAATTGCCACCATCGTCAAGCCGGAACCAGTTGACATTAAATATTTTCGGAGGATTGGAAAGGGCTTTACCCATGTCAAGCCAATGCTGCCAGTAATCGCCCATATTGTAGCCGCAAAATGGGAGCATTGCAAAAGGGTCAATCCTTAAAACTCCGGTTTTGCCGGTGGCAGCAGCAGTCGTTTCAGAAGCCACTATAGAGCCAACGAATACCCCATGCTGCCAGTCACGAGACTGATATACAAGCGGAGCGACCTTGGCGCGGCGACCGCCAAAAATAATTGCAGATAGTGGTACACCTTTTGGATCCTCCCAATTCGATGCGATGCAAGGGCAGTTTTTGGCAGGTGAAGTAAAGCGAGCGTTTGGATGTGCGCCCGGCTCACCGGAGTCCGGATCCCAAGGATTACCTTTCCAGTCCAGAGCGCCCCTGGGTGGGTTGTCATCCATGCCCTCCCACCAGACAGTGTTATCTTTTGTAAGCACCACATTTGTGAAGATTGTATTCTTTTTAGTTGATTCGAGTGCATTTGGATTGGATTTCATGCTTGTGCCCGGTGCAACGCCAAAAAAGCCGTTTTCCGGATTTATTGCCCAAAGTCTGCCATCGTCTCCGATTCTGAGCCAGGCGATATCGTCGCCGACTGTCCATACTTTGTAGCCTTTTTTTCGGTAGTATTCCGGCGGTATCAGCATTGCCAGATTTGTTTTTCCGCACTGTGACGGAAAAGCTCCTGCAATGTAAGTAACCTCGCCATCGGGACTTTCTATGCCGATAATTAGCATATGCTCGGCAAGCCAGCCTTCTTGTTTGCCCTGAAAGGAAGCCATGCGCAATGCAAAGCATTTTTTTCCAAGCAAGACATTGCCGCCATAACCGGAGTTCATGCTCCATATTGTATTATCTTCCGGGAAATGCAGTATGTAGCGTTTTTGTGCATCCAATGCGCATTTGCTATGCATACCTCGGACAAAGTCGTTTGAATCGTCAAGCATGTCCAGCACGCGCTGTCCGATACGCGTCATGATATCCATACTCAGTACAACATAAATGGAGTCAGTCAATTCAACGCCGACTTTTGAAAAAGGAGAGCCAATCGGCCCCATAGAAAAGGGAACGACATACATTGTGCGCCCCTTCATAGCATCTTTGTAGATATCTTTGGCCATCGCATAAGCTTTTTCAGGCGCCATCCAATTATTGCTAGGCCCTGCATCAATCTCGTTTTTGCTGCAAATAAATGTTCTGTCCTCAACTCTTGCGACATCGTCAATAGCTGAGCGATGATAATAGCACCCCGGTAGCTTTTCTTGATTGAGCTTGATAAGCTCACCAGTCGAGCAAGCCTCTTGTCTCAATGCTTCAAGTTGTTCGTGGCTGCCGTCTATCCATATGACATTGTTTGGGTTTGCCAGTTGCTTCATTTCATCGACAAAATGAAGTACCATCTTATTTGTTGTCAGAGCCATTGTATTTACCTCCATGCAATAAGCAGCACTTTATAAATAGCATTTTAAAAGTATCATACTACTAATAACCAATAATGCAACACTGCTGAAAAATTTATATCGAGCGCTTACAGACAAGCCTGGTATGTGCTTTTGAAAGACATAAACCAGGAAAATTCAAAAAAACGAAAGAATTAGACTATATGCTGACTCGGTAAAATATTTTTGCAAGCACCTGGGGAAGGTCATTCATAAAATGTGGGCATCAGCGAAAACAGAAATGTAATATTTTTATAAATCAGGCGACGATTTTACAAAACTAATCAATGTTATGTAGTAAAAGAGTATTTTTCCTGATTATGACAGTCGTTTAATAACGAAATTGAATATATATATACATATAATGTTGTTGACAAAAGGCTACTTCTCTCATTATACTGATTGCAATTGCTTGCAGTGGTTGGAGCCGGTGGATTTCACCTGCTCTGAATGCTCAAAAAGCTCAAAATTTTTACTAAAGGGAAGTTTAACATGGATTTTAAATTTTCACATGAAGAACAAGACATAGTAGATATGCTTCGCGAATTCTGCATCAAGGAAGTTGCACCGATAGCCGCAGAGATAGATGAAAATGAGCGATTCCCACAAGAAACTGTTGAAAGCCTTGCAGAAATGGGAATGATGGGGCTTCCTTTTCCTGAAGAATATGGGGGAGCAGGTCTGAGTTATGTGACATATATTGCTGCTTGTGAGGAACTTGCAAGACATTGTGCCAGCACGAGCGTTATATTATCTGCGCACTGCTCATTGTGTTGTTGGCCAATCAATGAATTTGGAACCCATGAGCAAAAAGAAAAATACCTGATTCCGCTGACAACCGGAGAAAAACTCGGAGCTTTCGGACTTACAGAGCCTAGTGCAGGAACCGATGCTGCAATGCAAAAGACCATAGCAGTTGATAAAGGCGACCACTGGCTTATCAATGGCTCGAAAATATTCATTACAAATGCCGGTCATGCCGACACACTTGTTATATTTGCAATGACCGACAAGGAACTGGGCAACAGAGGGATAACAGCATTTATAGTTGAAAAGGATTTTCCGGGCTTTAGCATTGGTACACACGAGAAGAAGTTTGGAATCAGAGCTTCATCCACATGTGAACTAATTTTTGAGGACATGGTTGTACCAAAAGAAAATATGCTCGGAGAGCTCAACAAAGGATTTAGAATTGCGATGGCAACGCTTGATGGAGGGCGCATAGGTATTGCAGCACAAGCGCTTGGCATTGCTGAAAGCGCAATTGAGGAATGTGTCCAATATGTTAAGCAACGTATCCAATTTGGCAGGTCGATAAGCAAGTTCCAAAACACTCAGTTTGAGCTTGCTGATATGCAGACAAAAGTCGAAGCATCTCGACTCCTTATCTATCGTGCCGCACAAGCAAAACAAGATAAAGAATCATACACACACATGGCAGCGCAGGCCAAGCTTTTTGCTGCAGAAACTGCCAGTGATGTCACCCGCCGTTGCTTGCAGCTGGTAGGTGGATATGGATATACACGCGAGTATCCATTCGAAAGATTCATGCGAGACGCGAAGATAACTGAAATTTATGAAGGCACAAACGAAGTTCAGAAAATGGTCATTTCTTCAGTGATGGGATTAAATTAAGGATATATAAAATAAGGAAGAGGAGCTTATGAAAAATAAAGTAAAGACACGTGCCGAAGCGATAGATATGATACACGACGGGCAAACCCTCATGATTAGCGGCTTTACATTTGCCGGTACACCCGAGGGGTTAATAGATGGACTCATAGAAAAAGGAGTCAAGGATATAACACTGATATCCAACGATACTGGCACAGCCGAGTTCGGAATGGGCAAGTTGATTGTCAATAAGCTGGTTAAAAAACTCATAACATCACATATTGGACTGAATCGTGAGACAGGTCGCCAAATGACGGCCGGTGAATTAGATGTCACACTGATTCCGCAAGGAACGATTGCAGAGAGAATCAGGACGGCGGGTGCCGGGCTGGGTGGATTTCTTACTCCGACAGGTGTAGGGACGATTGTTGAAGAGGGCAAGCAAAAGCTGACCATTGACGGCAGGGATTATTTGCTTGAGCTTCCGCTTAGAGCAGAAGTAGCGCTCATTAAGGCCTGGAAAGCAGACAAGTATGGCAATCTGACTTATAGGCGCGCTGCAAGAAACTTTAATCCTCTTATGGCAACTGCAGCGGATTTGGTTATTGTTGAGGCAGAAGAGATAGTTGAAGTCGGCGAGCTAGATCCGGAGATCGTATTTACACCGGGCTGCATGGTCGATGTAATTGTGCAGGCGTAGGGGGAGAAGTAATGGATAAGCGTGAAATGATTGCAAGAAGGATAGCCGACTATTTTAAGGAAGGTGATCTTGGAAATCTGGGTATAGGGTTGCCGACTTTAGTAGCCAACTATCTACCTGCTGATAGAAATGTTATGCTGCACTCAGAAAATGGGTTTATTGGTATCGGTCCGACGCCTAAACCGGATGAAATAGACAAAGACATGGTCAATGCGGGCGGACATGAAGTCACAATATTGCCCGGAGGCTGCTGCTTTGATAGTTCTTTCAGCTTTTTGTTGGCTCGTGGCGGGCATGTGGATATAACTGTTTTGGGTGCCTTAGAGGTAGACGAAAAAGGCAATCTGGCAAATTGGATGGTTCCGGGAAAGATGGTTCCGGGTATGGGCGGAGCGATGGATTTGGTAGTAGGTGCAAAGAAGGTTATCATAGCCATGGAGCATACTACAAAAGACGGTGCACCTAAAATACTTGCAAACTGCGCATTGCCCCTGACGGCCGTCGGAGTTGTAAAGCATGTAGTTACTGAGCTTGGAGTCATGGACATAACCCCTGAAGGAGTTGTTCTTCGGGAGTTGGCTCCGGATGTGACTATTGAAGAGATTCAGTCCAAGACTGGGGCAAAGTTGATTATACCCGATAATGTAGGGTGCATGGTTTAACCTCGTACAGTGATGCTTAAGCTGACGGGAGTTCGACTCACGTCAGCTTAGCCGAATATTCAGATATCACATCGAGGGGAGCCGGAGGGGCTCCCCCATTTGAATAAATCTACACCAAACTGATTATTAATTCTGTAGAATTGTTGGAATGTTACAACAACTGCTGAGGCATAGCATAGGAATTATGTAGTATTGTTTTATATACACCGCTTTTTGTTTCATGTATAATAGCCAAAAAACAAGCGAATTTTACCAAATGTATTATTTATAGGAGGGGAAAAATGAGTACATACGGTTACTCGATGCCAGGTTATTTCCACAACATGCCGCACATAGGTGCGCCTGTTGACGAACCCAATGTGGATAATGAGGCGGAACTAAGAAAAATTGAAGAAGAAATAAAAAAAGAGGTCGATTCGATATTGGCCTCTGGGCGAAGTGACGAATCACTCAATGAATCAGGACAAATGACTGCGCTGCAGCGTTTGGAAATGCTTTTGGATCCGGGTTCATGGTGTCCTCTGAATAGCCTTTATAATCCTGAAAAAAATCCGGATGGAAGCACTGGCGTAATCACAGGTCTTGGGAAAATCCGTGACAAATGGGCTGTGATTATAGCATCAGATAACAAAAAACTGGCAGGGGCATGGGTTGCCGGTCAGGCATTGAAGCTGACTCGGGCTACAGACATGGCCAAACAACTGAACGTTCCTCTGGTATATGTGCTCAATTGCAGTGGGGTCAAGATGGATGAGCAGGAGAAAGTGTATGCAGGGCGCATCACCGGAGGCACACCGTTTTATCGTCATTCTGAGCTTATGCAGCTTGGAATTCCAATAATTTGCGGCATTTATGGCACAAACCCTGCAGGCGGTGGTTATCATGCAATTAGCCCGACAATTCTTTTAGCACATGAAAAAGCAAATATGGCAGTTGGCGGTGCGGGCATCGTAAGCGGAATGAACCCCAAAGGATATGTTGATGATGAAGCGGCTGAGGCGCTTATTTCTGCAACAAAGAACGCGAAGAGGGAAGATCCCCCCGGTTCGGTTTCTGTTCACTTTGGTGTAACGGGATTTTTCCGTGAGTGTTACTCAGGGGAAGAAGGCGTACTTGAAGCGATAAAGAAATATATGGATGCCATTCCGGCATATAACGAGAACTTTTTCAGAGTGGCAGATCCGGTTGAACCTGCATATCCGGCAGAAGACCTCTATACCCATGTTCCATTTAACCAACGCCGTGCATATGATATCCGCAAGGTTTTGGCATGTGTGTTCGACAACAGTGAATTTATGGAGTTTAAACAAGGGTATGGCCCTGAAATAGTTTGCGGCCTTGCAAAAGTAAACGGTTTACTTTGCGGTGCTGTATCAAACTTCCAGGGAATGATTCCAAGCTATCCGGAATATCTGGAAAACAGTGTCGGTGCAGGAGGCAAGTTATACCGTCAGGGTCTTATAAAGATGAGCGAATTTATAACCCTATGCGCCAGAGACAGAATTCCGGTGATATGGTTCCAGGATACTTCCGGCATTGATGTCGGTGATCCGGCCGAAATGTCTGAACTTCTTGGACTGGGTCAATCACTGATATACAGTATACAAAATGCAAAGATTCCGCAAATGGAAATCACCTTGCGCAAAGGTACCGCTGCGGCACACTATGTCATGGGCGGGCCACAAGGCACAGACAGAAATGTATTCAGCCTTGGCACAGCAACGACTGAAATCTATGTTATGCACGGAGAAACAGCGGCGGCTGCGATGTTTGCCCGCAGGCTTGTCAAAGAACGAGAGGCCGGAAAAGAGATTCAGCCGGTTATCGACAAGATGAACAACCTGATTCAAAACTACAATGATACTTCGCGTCCGGCGGCGTGTGCAAAACAAGGTTTTGTCGATGAAATAGTAAAGTTTTCCGAGTTGCGCAGATATATTTGCGCATTTGTAGGTGCATCGTATCAGAATCCCGAGTCGATATGTGCATTCCATCAGATGCTCACCCCGCGTGCAATCCGTGAGTGGAACCACTTAAATGGAATTACGGAATAGAGCTTCAGAGTTTATAATTATGCATTATGAATTAACAATAGTGGGGTGATTAACATTTCAAGAAAAGTAATTAAGGCTAAAAAGCCGTTGGTAGAAGGCAAAAAGCTCAATGTAATGGATACAATCCTTCGCGATGCCCATCAATCGCAGGCTGCAACCAGGATGCGCCTTGAGGACATGCTCCCGGTTTGTGAGGTGTTGGACAGTATTGGGTATTGGTCGCTTGAAGTTTGGGGCGGAGCCACTTTCGACGCATGCATTCGCTACCTCAACGAAGACCCCTGGGAGAGATTGCGCGAACTCCGAAAAGCGCTGCCAAATACAAGACTTCAAATGCTGTTTCGAGGCCAAAACATCCTTGGGTATCGTCATTACGGCGATGACGTGGTGGATAAGTTCTGCAAAAAATCCATAGAAAACGGTGTCGATGTTGTCCGCATATTTGATGCGCTGAATGATGTCCGCAACCTTGAGCGGGCAATGAAGAGTGTAAAGGAATACGGTGGGATTGCCGAACCTGCGTTATCTTACACAGTCAGCCCGGTCCACAACGAACAGTACTGGATTGATCTAGCTATGCGGCTCGAAGACATGGGTGCTGATGTAATTGGAATTAAAGATATGGCAAATGTCATGCTTCCGATGGACACGGCAAATTTGATTAGGAAACTCAAAAAGCGTGTTAAGGTTCCGCTTCATTTGCACACCCACAACACGGCGGGAACCGGAGATATGAACTACATACTTGCTGCGCTTGAGGGTGTAGACATTGTGGACACGGCATTGTCTCCGTTGGCAAACGGCACGGCGCAGCCCGCAACAGAGTCGCTTGTGGCGTCACTCAAAGGGCATGAAAGAGATACCGGATTGGATCTCGTGAAAATGAGCGAGGCTGCGGAACATTTCCGCAAAGTTGCTGACCGATTGTCGGCTGAAGGCTTCCGTGATACACGTGCTTTGCAAGTCGATGTCAATACGCTGATTTATATGGTTCCGGGTGGCATGATTTCAAATCTGATTTCTCAGCTTAAAGACTTAAATGCCGAGGACAAGTATTATGATGTCCTGAAAGAAGTGCCGCGCGTCCGTGAGGAAGCCGGATATCCGCCACTCGTTACACCCACCAGTCAGATAGTCGGGTCTCAGGCTGTTATGAATATTGTAGGCGGTGAACGCTACAAGATGGTCACCAAAGAGTTTCGTGCAATGATGCGCGGTGAATACGGCGCATTGCCAGCTCCGGTTAATGAGGAAGTGCGCAAAAAATGCATTGGTGATGATGAAATAATAACCTGCCGTCCGGCAGACTTGATTTTAGAAGAATTTGATAAGTTGAAAGAAGAAATAGGTGATCTTGCAACCTCTGAGGAAGATGTCTTGACCTATGCACTGTTTCCGCAGGTCGGCAAAGCATTTCTTGAATACAGGCGCAAAAAGGAACTGGGCATCGAAGATGAGGAGCTTATCGCTGTCATTACTGCGGCAATAAATGCTTACAGGCAAGAAAATGCAAATGTGCATCCGCTGATAAGAAATATAAGCGGGGTACTTGAAGCGCAACGAGGTGCCAAGGCAGCAAATCCGCTTGCGAGAAATTGCGGATAAATTTTGTCGCCGATATTATCGGATTTCAGATAATTATGAATAAAATTAATGGAGGAATGAAACAATAATGAAAAACTATAAAGTTACAGTCAACGGCAATACTTATGAAGTAGATGTCGAAGAGGTTGGCGGTGTGGCTGAGGTTAAGTCTGTTCAGGCTGCCGCTCCGGTTCAAAAAGCTACACTTGCACCAAAACCAGCTCCGGTGTCGAAACCAGCGCCTGCTCCGGCAAAGAAAGCAGATGCTCCTGCAGGTGCGGCTGAAAATGTATTGGCTCCGCTTCCCGGCGTAGTGCTTTCAGTAAATGTTAAGGTCGGCGATAAAATAAAAGCAAATCAAGTCCTTCTGATTTTCGAAGCAATGAAGATGGAAAATGAAATTGTGGCAGACCGTGCAGGAACAATAAAAGAAATTTTTGTAACAAAAGGCGATATGCTCGATAGCGGCACGCCGGTTGTTTCTATAGCATAGGGAGGATTTATTAATGTACTTTGCATATTCAGAAGATATGGAAATGATTGCCGAGATGGCAAGGGACTTCGCAAAAAAAGAAATAGCCCCGTTTATTGAAGAAGATGAAGAAAACCATCACTATCGTCGTGAAATTCTTTCGCAACTGGGTGAGCTGGGACTTTTAGGGTTCTCAATTCCGGAAGAATACGGCGGCAATGGATTGGGATGGATGGAAGGTGTTGCAGCCCTTTATGAAATCTCCAAAGTACATACATCGTGGCGACTGAGTATCAGCGGTAATGTATGGGGGCCGGCGATGACTATTTTGCATCATGGTACGGAAGCGCAGAAGCAAAAGTGGATTCCGGGTCTTTGCAGTGGTGAATTGGTCGGAAGTTTTGCGATAACCGAGGCAAACTCAGGTTCTGATGTAGGCAGCATGAAAATGACTGCAAAAGATGGTGGCGACCATTGGGTTCTAAATGGCTCAAAGATGTGGATATCCGGTGGGCACACAGCCGATGTCATGCTGGTCTTTGCAAAAACAGACCCTGCTGCCGGAGCCAGAGGAATTTCCTGTTTTGTAGTTGATTTTAACGAAACGACTGAGGGTGTCGAAAGAATACCGATTCATAAGAAAGTTGGTATGTGGCCTGCACCGACATCCGAAATCGTTTTTGAAGATGCTAAGATTCCTAAGGAAAACCTGCTTGGAGTCGAGAACAAGGGCTTTCAGCTTTGCATGTGGATGCTAAACAATACACGTATGGGCTGTGCAACTGGGGCAGCGGCATTATCAGCAGCTTGTCTTGAGGGTAGTGTCCAGTATGCAAATGAGCGCACTCAATTTGGACAGGCTATAGGCAAATTCCAAATGATCCAGCAGCAGATAGCAGAGATGAAACTTGAAGATGATGCAGCAAAGTTTCTTGTGTTCAGAGCGGCCTGGCTCAAAGAAAATGGTATGCCAAGTCAGCAAGAAACGTCAATGGCAAAGGTGTTTGCATGTAACTCTGCAGTTCATGCGGCAAATGTTGCAATGAAGATATATGGTTCATATGGTTATTCGGATGAATATCCTTGCGGCAGATGGCTTCGTGATGCAAAGCAATTTGAGACGCTTGAAGGAACCTCAAATATCCATATGGGAATCATCGCAGGAATTGAGCTAGGATACCAGGCCAACAGATAATCACAGCAGACGATGAAAAATATTTTGCAAACAAAGACGGTGTTTTTAATTTGTGATGTGAGATAAGGAGGGGTGTAGTAATTATGAATGTTACATACGAACTCAAAGATAACATAGCACTGATAACGATAAACAGGCCGGATGCACTCAATGCGCTAAATCTTGATGTATTGGATGAGTTGGATATTGCCGCCATGCGGGCAGAGAAAGATGAAGATGCGCTTGTTGTGGTTATAACCGGTGCAGGGCGGGCGTTTGTAGCGGGTGCCGACATTGTTCAAATGAAAGACCTGACAGCAGATGAGGGTCGTGCTTTCGGAACGTATGGCAATAGTGTGTTTTCAAATATTGAATCGCTGAGAAAACCCGTTATTGCGGCGATAAACGGATTTGCGTTAGGCGGAGGCTGTGAGCTTGCCTTGGCGTGTGACATAAGGATTGCAAGTGAGAAAGCTAAATTTGGCCAGCCGGAAGTGGGTCTAGGGATTACTCCTGGATTCGGTGGAACTCAAAGATTACCCAGAGTTGTTGGGTTATCAAAAGCAAAAGAACTCATTTTTACGGCAGAAATTATAGATGCACAGGAAGCGCTGAGGATAGGGCTTGTCAGCCAGGTTGTTGCGGCTGAAGATCTCATGGATGCAGCAATCTCTATGGCAACAAAAATTGCAAGTAACGCTCAGATTGCGGTCAGGCAGAGCAAAGTAGCAATCAACACCGGTATGCAGTGCGGTATCGAAACGGGGCTGAAAATTGAAGCTCAGGCGTTCGGTCTTTGTTTTTCAACGCATGATCAAGAAGATGCTATGACGGCATTTATCAACAAGGAAAAACTGACCTCATTTAAAAACATGTAGGGGCGGATAGTATTCGCCCCACCACCGATTAATGCAAGTGCATAACAGGAAAGGAAAACATATATGAAAAAGATTAGCATAATCGGCGCAGGCACAATGGGAACAGATATTGCTCAGGTATTTGCCAAGCAAGGCTTTGAAGTTGTGGTAAGAGACATGACCGATGACATAATCGGAAAGTCGTCGGGTAAGTTGCAAAAGACCTTAGCAAAGCTCGTTGAAAAAGGGAAGCTAGCAGAAGAATCAAAGCTCAATATGCTTGGGCTAATTAAGTTCTCTACAGAATTAGGAGACTGTGCTGACGCAGATTTGGTCATAGAGGCAATAATTGAAAATGCAGACATCAAGAAAGAACTTTTCAAAACCCTAGATGGCATATGCAAACCCGAATGTATTTTTGCGACAAACACCTCGTCTATTTCTATCACAGAGCTGGCAGCATCAATTTCCCGTAAAGACAAATTCATCGGGATGCATTTCTTCAATCCGGCATCGATAATGAAGCTTATTGAAATTATCAGGGGTATCGAAACCTCGGACGAAACTTTCGCAAAGATAAAAGAACTTTCACTGCAAATCGGTAAAGAGCCGGTTGAGGTCAAAGACAGTCCGGGATTCATAGTGAACAAGATACTTATTCCTATGATTAATGAAGCGGCTACAGTTTTGATGGAAGGTGTTGCAAGCGCAGAGGACATAGACAAGGCCATGTGTCTTGGGGCGAACCATCCGATGGGGCCTCTTGCACTTTCAGATCTTGTCGGCAACGACACCGTTTTGAACATTATGAATGTGCTCTATAATGAAACCGGCGACCAAAAGTACAGACCCTGCCTGCTACTGAAGAATATGGTTAGGGGCGGAATGCTCGGCAGGAAAACGGGCAAGGGCTTTTATAGCTATTAATAAATAACACGGAGGGATAGGAATGTTTTTTAACGAAGATCATAATGACATTCGCGAACTTGCGAGGGAGTTTGCCGAAAAAGAGCTTGCTCCGATTGCAAACGAGATAGATCATAATGACGCGGTTCCACAGGCGATTTACGATAAAATGGCACAAATGGGATTTTTCGGACTCAAAATTCCTAAAGAATATGGTGGGATAGGACTTGATGTGCGCTCATATGTATCCGTTATGGAAGAGATATGTAAAAAAAGCATCACATGCAGTCTTACATTTTCGTCAGCAAACTCACTTTCAACCGCACCGATTCTTCTTGCGGGTACAGAAGAACAAAAACAAAAATATGTTCCTGGCATAGCAAGTGGCAAGGAATTCATGGCATTTGGGCTCACAGAGCCCGGTGCGGGCAGTGATGCAGGTGCCATGACAACAAAAGCTGTTGAAGATGGAGACTACTACATACTTAATGGCAGAAAGACATTTATAACAGGTGCTCCCTTTGCAAAAAATACGGTGGTATTCGCAAAAACCAACCCGGATAAAGGGCCTAAGGGCATCACGACGTTCATCGTTGACATGACGCTTCCCGGCGTTTCTATCGGCAAGCATGAGGAGAAAATGGGACTGCGTGGCGTTGCGACGAGCGATGTTGTTTTAGAAGATGTGCGCGTGCATAAGCGCGAAATTCTTGGTGAGATTGACAAAGGCTTTACCACTGCGATGAAAACCCTTTCAATCGGACGCATTGGTGTCGCATGTCAAGGTATCGGTGTTGCGCAAGGTGCGTTGGAAGAAGCTGTAAAGCACATAAAAGAGCGCAAACAGTTTGGTCAATTCCTTTCTGAATTTCAGGCGCTTCGATTCATGATTGCAGATATGGAAACAAAAATCAATGCGGCCAAACTGCTCGTATATAATGCAGCATACAAGATGGATATGGGTGAGGATGTCACAAAGGATTCCTCAATGGCAAAATATTTTGCCACTGAAATGTCGCTTGATGTTGTAAGCAAAGCGCTGCAAATGCATGGTGGATATGGATACTCAAAGGAATATCCGATAGAGCGCATGTATCGCGATGCCCGCGTGCTGACCATTTTTGAAGGAACATCTCAAGTTCAGCAAATGGTTATAGCAGGGGCAGTACTCAGTGACAAAAAGATGAAAAAGGAAGAGATAGAAAAGCAGCAGGCGGCGCCCGCAGCTCAGGCAAAAGCAGCTCCGGTTGCAAAAACCGCTGCACCTGCAGCCGCAGCAAGACCGAGTGTTGCCCAAGCGGCACAGGCACCGGTGGCAACGCCGGCAGCTTCCGTAGCCGCAAAACCACAGCCGACGAATCAGGACGGTAAAAGCATGAACATACTTGTTTGTGTCAAACAGGTTCCAAATACCGAGGAACTAAAAGTCGATGCTGCCGCCGGAACATCAAATCTCGAAACAATCCCGAAAGTACTGAGCACATTTGATGCTTGTGCTTTAGAGACTGCTGTAAGAATGAAAGATGCTAACCCGTCGGTCAAAATCGTTGTTGTAACAGTCGGTTCAGATAAAGCAAAAGATGTTTTGAAAGCTTGTGTTGCAGTGGGTGCAGACAAGGCGTATCATGTTAATGACCCTGTCTTTGAGGATGTTGACTCACTTGCTGTGAGTTATGTATTGTCACTTGCGGTGCGCAAAATAGAAGAACTTGAAGGTGCCTTTGACCTCGTGTTCTTAGGCCGCCAGGCTAATGACACCGATGCCGGACAGGTTGGGCCACAATTGGCTGAATACCTTGGCTATCCGGGGCTTTCTTATGCTCGCGAAGTATCTGTGGTTGATGGGAAAGTACGCGCAACTCGTGAAACCGAAGATGGCTATGTGGTTATGGATGCGGACATCCCTGCAGTCGTAACTGTTACAAAAACAGAGTATGATTTGAGATTCCCCTCGGTTAAATCAAAAATGGCAGCAAATCGTGCGGAAATCCCGGTATTTACTGCAGCAGACTTTGGAGATGATGCTGTATCTATTTGGCAGCCGACAAAAACGCTCAAGACATATATCCCTGAACGCAAATCAGGCGGCATAAAAATTGAGGAAGAGACAGGCGAGCTTTCCGCCGAAAAACTGACGGCGCTGCTCAGCAATGCCGGAGTCATATAAGGAGGAGAGCAAAATGAGCGAATATAAGAATGTATGGGTCTATGTCGAAGTGTTCGGCGGCAAGGCAAAGAATGTCGGCCTTGAAATAATCGGAGCGGGCAAAAAAGTTGCTGCGTCCGGGGAGCAAGTTGTTGCGGTTCTGGTTGGAAATAACCTGGACGATGCATGTAGTGCTGCTGCTTCATTTGGCGCAGATCAAATCATTACAGTATCTGGTGAAGACTATCAGGACTATTCTCTTGAGGGATATACATATGCACTGAAAGCGTTGGTTGAAAAGCATAAGCCTGCAGCGTTTCTGTTCGGTGCAACCAGTAACGGGCGCGAATTGGCACCGCGCCTTGCAGCGCGACTGAAAACAGGTTGTGCATCAGACTGCATTGGTGTTGAAGTTGGTGAAAGCGGAGCGATTAATTTTACGCGTCCTGTATACTCAGGTCGTTATCTGAGTGTTGTTGAAATGCCGGAAGCGCGTCCGCAAATCGGCACCATTCGCCCGGGCATCTTTAAACGAGGAACGCCGGACGCAGGGCGCACAGCCCCAATCGTGAGCGAATCAGTAGCCGTTCCGGCTGATGTTGTTCGCACGGCGCTGATTGAGCGGGTTGCTGAGGCGGCAGAGGGTGCGGTTAAACTTGAAGATGCTGAAGTCATTGTTTCTGGTGGGCGTGGACTTGGAAAGCAGGAAAGCTTTGAACTTCTAAAAGAGCTTGCTGACTTGTTGGGAGGCGTTGTTGGTGCCTCACGTGCAGCCGTTGATGCGGGTTGGATAAATCATGTGCATCAGGTGGGTCAAACCGGCAAGACTGTAGGGCCTAAGTTGTACATAGCATGTGGCATATCCGGAGCAATCCAGCATATGGCGGGAATGAGTGGCTCGGATATAATCATTGCGATAAACAGAGATGGTGATGCACCTATATTTGAAATCGCTGACTACGGAATTGTGGGCGATCTCAAAACAGTTGTTCCAGCACTTACGGAGTCAATAAAGAAACTCAGAGCATAAAGAAATAATTTAAAAAAGCGGGCGGTTTTGCTGTTAAGCGGCGAATCGTCCGCTTTGTGCCACAACACGTTGAAAACAAAATATTCTTTAAATAAGCAAAATTGCTTGACAAATTAAAAGTTACGAACTAATAATGAAAGGGAGGTGAAGTGCAAAAGGTGGGTTGCAACTGCTTGGAGGAGTAGACGATGCATGCAACACGAAACAGAATCAACCACACCGAGAAAGACCTTGGTCGCCCCGGGGCAGCGGGTAGGGGTATCCCCAATTACTTTTCTGAACGCCTGCTTAGGAAGCTCGATGTCTTTGCCAGATCGAAAGCTGCAATTGTTGAAGCGCCTACCGGATACGGAAAAACCACAGCCATGCGCAACTACCTTAAGCGCGCAACTGCACACGGTGAAAAAGTTTTTTGGTTTAATTCAGTAGATGAAGCGCCTGTAGCGCTATATAGAAGACTTTGCCGCGAAATAGAGAAAATTGACGGACAAGCAGGAGCGCAATTGCAAGAAATAGACTTTCCAAATGCCTTTACGATAGGGGAAGTCTGCGATGTTTTTCGCTCTATAGAATGCGACGCTATAACATGGCTTATCATTGATGATTTTCACTTTCTATTAAAAGCGTTGCCAATGTCAACTCTTGTTGCTTTGCTTAGTCATGATAAAGCAAACTTGCATATAGTTGTGTTGACCCAACAGACCGGGCAAGACTTTCGGTCTGCTGTTGCAAGTATCGGGATTCCAGATATAGATGCAACTGATTTGCAATGGGATGCCGGGGATATTCTCAGATATTTTGATATGGCAGGCGAGGAGATATCGTTTGATACTGCCGTTGAGATAGAAAAAAATACGAATGGCTGGGCTATTGCCATACACTTGCAATTATGTGCATGGATGGAAACAGGGGCACTTTCAAACAAAGCTGTTTATCAACTTATGGAACAACTCATATGGAACCGAATGTCGAAAGAGCAGCAAACTTTCTTTATGAAAGTGTCTCCGTTTATTTCGGGGACGACATCGCAACTCTGTGCGATGCTTGGATGTGATAAGCTCCCAGACTATGCGATAGAGAGCCTTTCTATTCCCTTTGTCAGGTATATTGCAGAAGGGCAGAGATATGAGGCGTATTCGGTCTTGCATGAGCTTATAAGCAATAAGCGCCGCGAGGCTGGCGAGGATTTTGATAGAGACTGTTTAAGAAAAGCAGGGGACTTGTGCCGTGATGAGGGTCAAATTGCAGAGGCACTGGAGTTTTATGCCCAAATAAAGGACTACAGCAGAATATTATCGCTCGACCTATCGGGTTTCATTTGTGCTGAATTCGGCGGCAAGACTTTTTACGACATCGCTTTGAACATTCTCGACCACTGCCCCGAAGAAATTCGGAGTGAACATCCGCACTCCATGTTGTGTCTTGCATGGGCTATAAGGCAGATGGACAACCACAGTGTTTTTAAAGAACTTATGAAGACGCTTGACGGAACGCTTCCTAAAACGGGTGTGTTGCGGGCAGAATGGCAGCTTTTGTCAGTATATCTTCATTTTCCTAAATTGGATAAGATGTTGTCTGCGGCGTTGGAGGCAGCAGACATGTTTGATGGCAAAATCTCAACTGTGATTTTGCCGCAGGCGCCGTGGGCGATATACGAATATTTACAGGTAACTGCATTCCATCTCACACCCGGAGCGGCCGATATGGAAGCAGACTTGCTAGAGCGGTTTCTTGACATATATTCTAAACTTACAGATGGTCATGGCAAAGGGGCAGATGCCTTGTTTCGCGCCGAACTCGCGTTTTTGAGATGTGAGACAGCCAAAGCGGAAATTTATGCTTATAAGGCTGCATTTTTGGCAGAGCGTAAGAAGCAAAAAATCATACAAATCGGAGCGGTTAGATTACTTGGTGTTATTGCAATATTAAAAGCAGACTCAAAGGGTTGGCAGCAAGCACTGTCTGCATTAGAGAACGCGGCGCATGGATCAACTCAAAACACCGAGCTATTCCGGGCAGTACTCGATGTGGTTCGTGGCACACTTTTGGCAGAACTTCGGGATTTTTCGCGCCTTGAACAATGGCTTCAAGACTATGACTCCGGGAACAATCGTCCAATGCCTGAATCGCTGGAGAAAAATGCCCGAGGGGTGAATGGGCTGCATCTTATTGGGAAGCTCGATTTTGCGCAGCTTATTGGAAGAGGTCAAGCGAATACGCGTGATAACTTTACAGCATATACAGAACATGTCTTTTTCCTTATGATGGCATCCGGATGTGCGCTTCTTGGAGACAAGGAGCAGGCCGAGCGGTATTTAAGAATCTCAGCTGAAAAAGCACTTCCGGATGGATTTATTCACTATTTTGCTGGGTTTTCACCATTGTTGCAGGGTTTAGCTGATGCTTTGATTGAAAACGAATATCCGCAATTGGCGGCGAAATTTAATGAGTACAAAGAACAGTACATAGCAGGGTGGAAAACACTGCACAATGCCATTGTAGAAAATGAACTTCCCTCCGGCCTCACTGAACGTGAATTGGAGGTTGCTGAACTTGCGGCAGATGGATTGCGAAATCATGAGATTGCGGAAATGCTATATGTCAGCGAAAATACCGTGCGAGCACACCTGAGATCAATTTATCAAAAGCTGGATATAGATCGAAGGGCAAAGCTGGCTAGGGCACTTAAATAGAATACCGGGGCTAAACCTTGCAGGGCGGGCATTTTGTCCGCCTTTTTTATTTTCAAATGCTGTGTGAAATCCTAATCAACTTAGCCTAGTCCGGATAGACGAGCAATCAAAATAGTCTGCATAGCCGATTTACAAATCGCCAGCATTGACTAAAATGTGTTTAGAAATAGTTTAAATTTAATGCAAATAAATGATGTAATTTTATCAGTCGGATGAAGTAATTTTGAGGGATAGGTTTCGATGAAAAACTTAAAAGTGTCAGTTAAGTTAATAGCAGGATTTCTGGTGATTGCAGTCATGACAGCGGCAGTTGGAATAGTTGGGATCGTAGGAATGCAGCGAATAGATGCATATATGGACGATATGTACCAAACACAAACTGTGCCTTTGCAGGAATTATCAAAAGTCATTGAGATGATTCAGCGCCAGAGAGCCTGTATGAGAGAGTTCATAATAGGTGCAGCAGTTGAAGACGTAGCGTTAATTCAAGATGCATATGAAAGGGTTCAAAGGTATCGTATAATTCTATCCGCGGCCATGGACGCATATGAAGCATCTATCACCGATCAGGAAGCGCTCAACCTTTTCCATGAAGCCAGCGAAATATATGCTAACGAATTCAGCACAGCTCTGGACAAGATACATGAAGGCGCATTGGCAGGAGTAGACCCATATGAGCTTTATGTGCTGCTGAGAGAGTATACGGATATAGCCAACAAGATAGTAGACAATTTGGACAGATGTATGAGCATCAAAATAGGCACTGCAGCAGGGGCAGCTCAAAGCTCATCCGAAATGTCAAACTCCCTTTTGATTCTAATCATAACGGTTCTGGCAATATCAATAGTATCCGCAGTCTTGCTGGCACTATATATATCAAGCCTTATAAGCAAACCATTGATTACACTATCTGCGTTCATGAAGAAAGCCGGAACAACCGGAGACCTTGTGTTAAAGCCAGAGGATACTGAAATCATATCGAAATATGAGAAGGTCAAGGACGAAATAGGGGAAACCATAGCCGGAGCTGCCGCATTTGTAAAACATGTAACGATGATTTCCAGCGAAATCGAAAGGATTGCAAACGGCGACCTCTCCACAGATATTAAACTGCTTTCTCCGTCGGATGTTATGGGAAATTCGCTTGCGAAAATGCATGAGAATCTGAATAAAATGTTTTTAGATATCCACACATCCACATACCAGGTCTCGTCCGGAGCAAAGCAAGTCGCAGACGGAGCACAAGCGCTGGCAAAAGGGGCGACAGACCAAGCAGCATCCATACAGGAACTTTCGAGTTCCATAACAGATATAGCATCAAGAACAAAAACCAATGCATTGACTGCTGAAAGGACATCAGACTTATCCATATCTATCAAAGGAAATGCCGAAAAGGGAAGCAGGCAAATGGACGATATGATTGTTGCGGTCCAAGACATCAATGAAGCAAGTCAGTCAATCAGCAAGATTATCAAAACGATAGATGATATAGCTTTCCAGACAAATATTTTGGCGCTCAATGCTGCGGTAGAAGCCGCCCGAGCCGGGCAGCATGGAAAAGGCTTTGCGGTGGTGGCAGAAGAGGTTCGTAATCTGGCATCAAAGAGTGCGGCGGCGGCAAAAGACACCGGAAACATGATACAAAACTCTATGGATAAAGCCGCTTTAGGATCACAAATTGCAGGAGAAACCGCTGCAAGTTTAAAAGAAATTGTAATAGGCATCAATGAAACCAGCCAGCTTGTAGCAGAAATCGCAAAGGCTTCCGAAGAGCAGTCGGCCAGTATTGAACAAATAAATATTGGTATAGATCAAGTTGCCCATGTCGTTCAGCAGAACACTGCAACAGCAGAGCAAAGTGCTGCCGCATCAGAAGAGCTCAGCAGTCAATCCACAATGCTTGAAGAGCTTATAAAAAACTTCAAACTCAAAAAAATCGAAACACAAGGGTTTGGGTTGTCGATTCCTAAGGAAATAAGCTCATCATTTCAATCAATACGAACCCCGGGAATGGATGATAAATCCTACGGAAAGTATTAGTAGTCATAGCCACTTCCGTGGCGCAATCCTGCCGCCGGTGAACGATCCCTCTCTAGTGTGTTTGACACCGTCCGTCCTCAACGGTGCAACACAGTCCACATAGCTTACGCGAAACAATTGAGCTAGTGGTGGCAGGACATGTCGCCTTTCTATATCTTCGGTGAACCCTTCGCCTAGCAAACTTTGTTGCAGTCTGGTTTCACCACAATATCAGTCAATCGCTGCCGGGGCTTGAGCAATCATAAACATCTCCCCACCTTATTGCGCGCATCTCCCCGCGCATATCCCATATCGAGTTCCGGCGGCTTGACAAATAAATCTCACCCCAAATGCATATTATAAGTCATTAATGCACAAAACGCTTCACAAGTCGGTAAAAATAATGTACAGTGAGTAAGACTGATACCGAAAAAGCATTTGAGGTGGGCGCATGAGAGTAATTTTTGGAAATAAGAAAGCAACCAAGCAAAGCGGCATCGGGAGAATAGTTTGTCTGGCCATTATAGTAGTAGGCCTTGGCCTGATAGGGTTTGCGTCATACAGGTTGATAGATGCTCATATCGAATACGCAGCAGCCAGAGCTGAGTATGAAGCGCTGCGGGATATTTTTTCGGGATTTGCAGATTCAAGAAGTTTTTTGGGTAATAACTTTACGGGAACAGATAGACAATCTCAGCAGTCGGATGTTGAAGAACCAAGCGCACCACTATCAGAGGAGACTCCACTTGAAGGGGCGTACCTTGGAAATGCGGAGTTTGCAGACCCTATGATAGAATTAAGTGAGATTAATCCAGACTTTGTTGCATGGATAACTATTGATAGTTTGATTGATTATCCTCTAGTGCAGGGAAGAAATAATAACCGATATTTATCTGTAACATTCAGAGGGGAAAGAAACTCGTCGGGCGCAATTTTCCTAGACTACCGCAATAGCGCGGATTTTACAGATCAAGTCAGCATAATTTATGGGCACAATATGAGGGACGGTTCGATGTTTCGCCCGCTGCACCAATTACGTGACCCAGACTTTTTGGCAGAACACCAATATATTACAGTAATTATGCAAAACTGGGAGATTTTAGTATATCGCATATTTGCGGCAAGGATAGTTAACGCATGGGATACAGAAAACAATCCAAAGGTGATGACTGCCGCTGCAATTTCAAGAGCAATTATAGATGCTCCTGCAAATGCCGAACGAGTTCTCATTCTTTCTACATGCACAAACAACTCTGATGAAAGACTTAGAATCTACGCGGCACTGGTAGATTAAAATTCTAAATCTGCCGATTGAGGACTCTGCGACCGACTACTCGTTTCTGGGTCGTAGAAACTAATTTTGCCGGGTTCTTGCAATCGGATGTCTCGGTAACGCTTGCAAGCTCCGGATGGGGGGCGACAGCTCAGCTAGGTCCCAGCATCGCAAATACCCATGGGAACTGAGTTTCGCCCCCTGCCAATTGATTGATGTCGGAATAAAACAAGAAAGCAGGCTGCCGGGAGTCGAAACAGATGTGGTTCGACTATCGACAGCCTCAATCAAAAGATTTTAGTTCAGATTGAAAGAAACACAAACGGCTAAAGATGCAAAAACAACTTTAGCCGTTTGTTTATGTGCGTTAAGGCACTAAATCTCCATCAAACCATCTTTGAACAAACGCTTGTCCATGAGCTTAAGGTCTGGACTGACCAGAGGTTTGAATTCCATTTTATCAAGAACGTCTTTTTGCAGATCAACTCCCGGAGCAATCTCTGTGAGCATCAAGCCATCTGGAGTCAGTTTAAACACTGTGCGTTCGGAGATATAGGTGATATCCTGCCCACTCTTGACGGCATACTCACCCGAGAAAGTAATTTGCTGAACGTTCTTTACATACTTCATTTCGCTGCCATCTTTGTGGATATTAAGACCGTCACCCGTGATTTCGATATCCGGCTTAGGTTTTCCGGCAGTGAAGTTACCTAGGAAATAAACTTTCTTGGTGTTTTGAGAAATATCAATAAATCCGCCTGCACCGATGCAGCGTCCGGCAAATTTAGAAACATTTACGTTACCCTTTTCATCTATCTCAGCAGCGCCTAAAAAAGCAATGTCGAGTAAACCGCCGTCATACATATCCAGCGTGTCTGTTTGCGTGAATATTGCATCGGCATTTGCAACGCCAGGGAAAGACAAGCCTTCTTGAACCTGCCCTCCCATAGGGCCGGATTCGACAGAAGCTGTCAGACCATGGCCAAGCCCCTCTTCTGCTGCGACACTGCCTATTCCTGATGGAATGCCGCTGCCGAAGTTAATGATTAAATCGGGCAAAAGCTCAAGTGCCGCTCTGCGGGCAATTACCTTGCGAAGCGTGAGTGGTAGCTTTTTGGTGGCGCCACGGGCAAGCTTTACTTCACCGGAAAGCTCTGGGCGGTGTTTCGAAGTTGCATAGCATTGGCGATGGTTGTCGGGATTTTCCGCTTTGACAATATAATCGACAAATTTCTCGTGAAGCCTGATTTCTTTGGTCTGCAAAGTTCCACGACGAACGATATCTTGTACTTGTACAATAACGATACCGCCGCTGTTGCGTGTTGCTATAGCAATCTCAAGCTCTGTGCCATGCAGCCCCTCTTGCGCCATTGAAATATTGCCGTCTTCATCGGCATAAGTGCCGCGCAAGAAGCAGACATTTGGTTTGAAACCATTATAGAAGAGATATTCTTCGCCATCAATTTCCATCAGTCTGACGATTGAGCCTAGCTCGCGAGCTTTGTCATTAACAGCACAACCTTCATTTCTGGGGTCGCAGAAAGTTCCAAGCCCGACCTTTGTGATAAGCCCGGGACGACCACCGGCGACAGCTCTGAACAAGTTTACCATGACACCCATCGGTGGAAGATAACCAGCGATTTTATTGTCACCGACAGCATAGGCAATCGCACGGGCATCAGTTAGGTTTCCGCATCGGATTGTTGATATAAGCCCCTCTGCTCTGAGCCTGTTTACACCAAGGTTATATCCTTTGCCTGGTTCATCGGTTGCTTCGAGTTTATCGCCTGGGGTGATGCCGCAAAGGACTGTGAGATTTTTTGGATGAGCGTCTTTCTCATATCTTTCGGCAAGACCCTCCAGTAATTCCTCCGGGCTGCCAAAAGAGCCAAAGCCGCCAACGACGAGCATATCATCGTCTTTAATATGACTGACAGCCTCTTCAAGAGATACAAATTTAGCCATAAAAACTCCTTAACAATAAATTTTTATTTATATACGTCTTTTGCTTCTGCGTACTCAGCATTCATTACAACTGAGAAATGGAATACCGGACGATCAACAGATACAATCCGAACAGGGCCGTGCGTCGAATCTTTTGGACAAAATATCATTGTTGACTTGGTTAGCCTGTGCATTTCACCGTTGAGACCGAATTCAATCACCGCACCAAGATCATCCGGATTATCTGGGTTTGAGCCAAAGAAGCCAACGATTTCTGTGTATGGATGTGAATGTTCCGGGAAGATAGGGTCACGCTCTGGGACGGACTTATACCAAGCAGTGTTCATTTGGAAAGCTCCGGGGCAAACATTGTTGTCCATCCATAAAATGCGTTGTGCAAAACTGCTGTAAAGCGCTTCAAATTCAGGAGTAAGCATACCCGGAGGGGTTTGAAGCTCCTGAACAAAGTTAGCGGCAAATTCACCGCTTTTATTATTATCGTGTACCATAATGTAATATACCTCCTAATGTGTTGGGGTGTATCAAAATTGTCATTGTGTAAAAAATGTTGTAGGGGCGAACACAGTTCGCCCGGAAGGTTTTTTCATTCTTGTGGGCGAACACAGTTCTCCCCTACAACGGTACGTTTATATTTGATACAACCGCGAACAATTGTTTATTCCGTGGGCAAATCCCAGTTGACGTAGCGCCAGTAAGGAGCGTTAACTCTCTCCTGATAAGCTTTCATGTCAACGCCATTCCAATCATAAAAGCCTTTTTTGTTTTCAGAACGAGCACCTAACTCGCCGCGAGCAATGCGGTCGGTGACATATGGTGGTGCGCTTGTGATATTGCTCAAATGTGGGAATGTGCCATTGCAGCCCGCTTGATTCAATATTAAGCCGCCATTGTCAAAATGCTCATAAATACCTATTGATGTATAGCGTGGGCAGAAGCTGTAGTTGAGGCAAGTATCTACGTCACGAGGTTCGCAGATGCCGCTGTCAACGAGACTAAGCGCCTCTCTCCACAGCGCAAATTGCAGTCTGTTGCCGATAAAGCCCGGTGTTGCTTTTTTCAAAACGACAGGCTTGCGTCCCATTGCACTCAAAAAGTCTACGGCAAAGTCGAGCACTTTAGGGTCAGTGTCTGCACCACCGCAGCATTCGAAGAACGGAACCATATGTGCAGGGTTAAATGGATGTGTGACGATAAGGCGATCCTTATATTTGGTCATCTTCTGACCCATTGTGTCTGGTGTTAGCGTGGAGCTGACAGAGCAAATAGCTTTGACATTATGACATTTCTCTTCGATTTTTGCCAATATATCAAATTTTAGCTCCAGATTTTCGTTGACGCACTCAAAAATGACTTCACAGTCAGCGATTGCATCATAGTCAGTTGTGTAGCTTAGATATTTCTCGCAAATTGAACGTTGGTTTTCAGGCACAAGCCCTTGTTCAACCAATTGAGCAAAGTAGTTGTCGTAAGTCTTTTTGTATTCGGGAATCATCTCAGGACGGCGGCATATGCAAGTTGTTTTATAACCATGGCCGGTTGTAAGAACCGCAAGACTGTCGCCAATCATGCCAAGACCGATTATACCGATATGTGTTACACCTTCAAGCTTCATTCTAATTACCCCGCACTATGAAAGGGGTTTAAGGCCAATCATTGCCCTGGCTTCGTCTGGTGTAGCGACTTCCATTTCAAGCTCTTCGATGATACGAACCATACGCTCAACAAGCTGTGCATTGGACTTTGCAAGTTCGCCGTAGCGATAGTAGATGTTATCTTCCATGCCGGTTCTAACATGACAGCCTTTGAGCAGACCATAAGTAACACCATGAAGCTGATGCACTGCAATAGCCATAGTTGACATATTTACATTTGCTGTGCCTCTGTTTTGGTTGACCAAGTCGATGATATAATCGTGGTTCTTTTGTGTATAGCTGATTGCACCCTGACTGACCTTGTTCATACCCATAACAAAAGTGAGGTTGATTGGCTCGTTGGGATCGTCTGTGAGTCTGCAAACACCTGCGGGGATGAGATGTTGGAACACATCTTCGATAGATTCCATGTTGAATGCTTCAATTTCAGGCTTAATGCCGAGTTCTTTCATGCGCAGACCATGCTTAATCAGCCAATCGCGCTCCCAACGGTAGATAAAGGAGAGGTCTTCCCATACAGTAGTGATGAGGGAAGTGTCCAATGAGCACATTTCAGGAAGCGCACCCTTGATGCTATCATCATATAAAAGCGCAACGCCATCATCAGCCTCGGCGCCAGGACGTGTGCCCGGAGCAGTTGAGTTTTGTGTGATAATGTTACATTTTGCACGTACACCACTGTTGATTTCGGCAAATATCTTTGGATCGTTGCAGGATTTTCCTTCTTTGTTACGCGCATGAATATGGACTATTGAAGCACCAGCATTATAGCAGTCATATGCGGACTGGATAACCTCGTGAGGCTGCTCTGGCAGACCAGGATTTTGCGCTTTACCTTGGAAATTTCCAGTTTGGGCTACGGTAATTATTACTTTCCTCTTTTTAGACATATTTAGGTTCCTTTCAAAAATAGTTTTATTATTTACTTAATTATTTTGATACAAATCGACCCCAATTATATAGCAGCTATTTATATATATCAACAAAGTTTTTCAATTTCAGTAGGCCTGACAAGGGTTTGGAGATTCCATTGTGACATATGACAATGAAAACGAGGCAGATGGACAGAATGTATATGCTCATTTGCAGATTACTTTTTAAGCCCCATAAGCGCATCGTTGAAAACCCGCAAATCCATATACCTCATCGCGATTATGGTTCGCTCAAACAATTCGTCAAGAGTCCAGCCGAGCATATCTGCACCTTGCTTTACAACATCGCGTGAGCATCCGGCAGCAAACTTCTTATCTTTGAATTTCTTTTTGATACTGCTTACTTCCAGATCCATAGCAGATTTTGAAGGCCGCATAAGTATTGCAGCGCCGATAAGACCTGTCAGCTCATCACAGGCGAAAAGAATTTTTTCCATAAATAATTGAGGTTCATGCTTGCTCCCGGTCATACCCCAACCATGCGACAATGCCGAGCGAATGATATCCTCATCAACGCCCTCGTCACGAAGGATTTCCTCACCCTTGACGCAGTGCTCCTCTGGGTATTTGCCAAAATCCACATCATGAAGCATTCCGACAATTGCCCAATGCTCCTCTTGGCCGGGGTCATACTCGGCGGCAAAATATTGCATAACACCGCTCACGACTGCCGCATGTTGCAAATGAAAAGGCTCTGAATTATATTTTTTTAAAATCTCCTGAGCTTTGTTTAAAGTCATGGTATACAAAATCCTTTCACTCTTTTATGGATAAATCTGCAATAAACTGATCTACGACATGCTCTGGCGTAGCCCAGGATGTGACAAGGCGGACTGCCATTTTGTCGCCCATATCCTCCCAGTCGTGAAAAACATAGGATTCACGCAGTTGCGCAACAAGTTTTTTGGGAAGCACAGGAACAAAAAGGTTTGTCTCAGGTGGATAAAGAAAGTCAAATCCCGCATTTTTTATCCCATCAGCGAGCTTTAAAGCCATATTTACGGAATGGGTGGCAAGTTTGTCATACAAACCATTTTTAAATAGGGCTTCAAACTGAATGCCTGTAGCAGCGCCTTTGGCAAGCATAGCGCCTCGTTGCTTTATGAGGAACCGAAAATCCTCTTTGAATTTATCGTTACATATGACGATTGCTTCACCAAACATAGCACCGTTCTTAGTGCCGCCAATATAAAAAGCATCTGTTAGCGCGGCGATATCGCCATAAGTCAAATCACATGCCGGACTATTGACTGCAGCACCAAGGCGAGCGCCATCAATATACAGGTAAAGGCCGTTTTTTCTGCAAAATACTGACAAATCAGTTAGCTCTGATTTTGAGTAAATGCCGCCGCATTCAGTTGACAGCGAGATATAAACAAGCTTAGGCTTTACCATGTGTTCATCGCAATGCTCTGTAATGATAGCCTCAACATCAGCGGGTTTTAATTTGCCATTTTTGCTGTTTGCAGTACATATTTTATGGCCTGTAGCTTCAATGGCGCCAGTTTCATGGACAAAAATATGCCCAGTTTTCGGTGCGATGACGGCTTCGTGAGGACGTAAAACAGAGGAGATAACGACCAGGTTTGCATGTGTGCCACCTGCAATGAAATGGATGTCTGCGTTCGGCATCTTGATAAGCTCGCGCACAAACGTTGCCGCTCTTGCTGAAAATTCATCCAGCCCATATCCTTCAAATTGAGTGCTTTGGGCGGCGGCAAAGGCTTCCAGTACAGACGGATGTGCTAACTCACAATAATCACTTTGAAAATTATACTTCAAAAAACTCACTTCTTTCCCTGTATTTATTTTGAAATTTATCAATTAATCTGATAATCTATAGGTAGGCGCAAAATAGCTGCAAAAACTTCAATGACCAAGGGTTTCACTTAGAGGAGCACTATGAAACAATCAATGATAAAAATAATGGCCAGTATTCTGTCAGTAATAATAGTTGCAGGTATGATTGGTTGTCAGGACTCGCCACTGCGTGTGCTACACCCGGACGCTGAGGCAAATAGCCGATTGCAAGCAACGGAAAATATCCTGTCGGAAGAATCTGACAAACAACACTTGCCAATTTTGGCAGAAGACAGACCTTTAGAGGTCGAGAGCATAATGGTTATGCTTGATGCTGTGAGGGTCGCCAGAGGGGCGCATGTTACTCCGGAAGTTATTATACTTCCATATGATGCAGCAGACAAGTCTTTTACACTAACTTCCAGTGATAACAACATAATAAGGAGACGGAGCGGACATTGGTCGGCAGTTGGTGAGGGAACTGCGCAACTTATCGCCACGGCACCGAATGGTGTCACAGGATTTGCAACGGTTATTGTCTATGTTGCTGCCGAAGCCATCGTTGTGGATGCAGACGAAATTATAATTCATCGCGGAGAACATGCGGTTATTGCGCCGCAGGTGCTTCCGGAAGACACCACAGACAAAGTCATGCGATTTTTTTCTGCAGATGAGACAATCGCAGAAATATCTGAAGATGGAACGATTTACGCTGTTTATGAAGGAAGCGCACTCATAAGCATTTATGTCGGGGACATAACAGAAACAATGAGTGTTACCGTCATAGAGCCTGTCTCAGCAATAAATGTAAGCACAGACCGGCGATTGTATTTAGTTGGAGAACAGGGTAGATTCCATCTGCGAATCACTCCGGCTGGGGCATCAGACGCTGCCCTGACTGTAAGTGTCAGTGGAGATGAGATTGTGCTTACAGGGGAAAATGCATTCTCTGCAGAAACGCCAGGGGATGTAACCCTAACAGTCACTGCTGCAAATGGTATTTCAGGAAGCCAATTGATCTCTGTGATAGATCTTGAGGCTTTTGCGCAAGAAGTGTTCAGACTGACAAATGCGGAGCGGGAAATGGCAGGGCTCCACCAACTAACCACTTCCGACCCACTGACACAAACGGCGCTGGTCAGAGCTGAAGAGATCACAGAATATTTCTCTCATACAAGGCCGGATGGACGGGATTGCTTTACAGCATTTACTGAAAATGGCGTTGAATATCTGACCGCAGGTGAAAACCTTGCTGCCGGACACAGAACCCCATATGATGTAGTTTATGGATGGATGAGGTCGCCCAGCCATCGTGAGAATATTGTAAATGCCGCATTCAACAACATGGGAATCGGTGTTGTTATGGATGAAGACGGTAGGCTGTATTGGGCGCAGGCATTTACGGATTAGCCATCTGCAAGTTATTGTATTTAATCTGCTATCATTGTTTGCACAGACTCAAATTCGTGAAAAATCTTTTTTAGCACAATTGCGCTAAATGTCAATGTGATTATATCCTTTATGGAGAAATGCAATTGTTAGGGGCAGGGTGGAGATTTGCATCTCCCCACAACTACCGAGCCTTTTTTTTGAAACTTATTTCCTCTTTCCTGACTTCTACAGCCCGCTTAACATCGCCCACAGTTTCTGCGTTTCTCACTTCAAAGTGTTTGCCGGGAACTAATACTAATAAATAATCTTGTTGTGGGTAAATAGTGCAAAATGATTTGCCACTTTTTTGATATTTGATATTCCACCCACGCCATATATTTCTATCCATTGCACAACTTGAATAAGCAAACTTAGGCTTGATATTATAGCGCTCTCGCATGTGGTTATCTAAATCAGTGTAAAAAGCAAAAATTTCAGTTCCGACAAAATCTTTGATTTCGGCTTCTGTTGGTTGTGTTCCTTTGTCAAATAATTCATAGTTAAGCATTGCAAAACCCTCCCAATCTCTTTCTAATCATCATAACCCCTGCTCTCTGTACAAAGGTCATCAAGCAAGCCTGTGTCCAGTATTTGCCGTTTCAAATGCTCTTGGACTCAAAATTTAGCCGCAGAGCGGCTACTTTACACTTGGTTCGGTTGAAACACCAAGACAACCTTTTCCAAAAGCTCATTTATCATACCCTGCGGCACACGCTCTACAAAGTCAAAACCTCTGGTGGTATAATCTATCGTCACAAGTTGGTCAAGCAACACCGCTCCTGTTGTTTTCGTGTCGGTGAGCTTGATATACAGCGGATAGTTGTGCTTAGTGTTGCTGATGGGTGCAAACACAGCAATATTGGCTATATCGCTAATAACCTTGTTGCTGAGACAGATATAAGGGCGATAGCCTGCCTGTTCGTATCCGTGTTTTGGGTTTAGGTTAATCTTGATAATATCGCCCTGCACAGGTACACCATTTACCATTTTTCGTTACCCACCGTTTCTACCCAAGTCAATCAGTTCTGTCTTAAATGAGCCGCCGTCATAATCCTTGAAAAGATACTCCAATGTTCCCTGCTTCGGTGTCGGAGCTTTTGTTAAAATAATCCTCTTATCATCATCAACCTCAAAGAACAACTTGTCGTTAAGATCTACTTGGGCTTTTCTTAAAATTTCCACAGGCACACGAATACCTTTACTGTTGCCCCATTGAGATACAACCGTTGCTTCTTGCATATCATCAGCCCCTCTTCTAAATTAGTATGTATATCTCTCTCGTACTCGCTTATTCGCAGTATTTCGCAATATTTCATTTTTCTGTTTGTGAGATTTTAGTTAATGACGCATTGCGAAGCCTTGAAATTCAC